>Ga0208409_1000215_pt1 | contig 26494 bp, 23 predicted proteins | sample ETNtaG_29_FD_185784 | JGI IMG/M metagenome (GOLD analysis project Ga0208409, IMG submission 185784) | Marine microbial and viral communities from oxygen minimum zone, Eastern Pacific Ocean - ETNP201406SV201 (SPAdes) (version 2) | ecosystem: Environmental > Aquatic > Marine > Oceanic ...
GCTTAATGGTGAAATCAAGATATTAAACCAAAGGAATGAACTTGTTTGTGGTTGCAATTCAAGGTTAAATCTATTTACAGTACCACACCCGATAATACCATTGAATTCTCAAATGTCAAAAGAGGCAAGAAATTAAACTTATAGGGTTGTCTGAATGTGAAGAGTCACGTGGGGGTTGCTCACAGGATATGAAGTGGTAACCTAGATATATATCTTTTGACTTTTAAAGAGTTATATTTGCACCTTAGCGACAAAGAGACTCTGGAGACTGGGGTATTAATTACTTAGGGGTTGAATGGATAATGCGGTTAGATTTCAGCACAATTAAACGTACAAACGTAATTTCAAAAAATCCAAATCTCCACAATTCCTTACTATCACTGGTAGCAGGAGGCAGATTTGAACTGCCGACCTCGGGGTTATGAATCCCGCGCTCTCACCAACTGAGCTACCCTGCCATTCTGTGATACTTGATTATGTCATGTGTTGCAAAAGCAAGACAAGTTTTTTGTGGATTAGGATAAGTCAATATGCTTAAGCTAAATCATGTTAATATTGAGATTAAAATTGACTTTACCCTACTGCCTGTGCACAATCTTTGGACTTGTATCGGGCCGGAAAACACATTTGGGTAATTCATGATTTCAGTACAAAATGTAGTCAAGCACTTCGGCGGAGTAGTTGCTGTAGATGGAGTTGACATGAAAATTGAGCGTGGAAGCATCACCGGTCTGATCGGACCCAACGGTGCAGGAAAAACCACGCTCTTCAATTTGATTGCCGGAAATATCGCGCCCAGCGAAGGCAGTATTTTTTTGGATGGTGAGGATGTGACCGGTCTTAAACCTCACGAACTGTTTTCTAAAGGACTGCTCCGTACCTTCCAGATAGCCCACGAATTTCATACCCTCAGTGTACTTGATAATTTGATGATGGTTCCACCGCTGCAAACCGGCGAATCCCTGCTCGGCGCATGGTTTCGTAGAAAAGAGGTGGTCCGGCAGGAAGCAGAAATCCGTAAAAAAGCAGAGGATGTCATCTCTTTCCTGAATATGCGTCACATGACCTATGAACTGGCGGGAAATCTTTCAGGAGGTCAGAAAAAACTGCTTGAACTCGGTCGTACGATGATGGTTGATCCCAAGGTAGTGGTTCTGGACGAAGTAGGTGCAGGTGTTAACAGGACACTGCTGAGAGAAGTTGGTGATGCGATTCTGAGCATGAACCGTGACCGCGGTTATACGTTTTGCATGATAGAACATGATATGGATTTCATCAGCAGGCTTTGTTCTCCTGTCGTAGTGATGGCTGAAGGAAAAATACTGGCTGAGGGTAGTGCTGAAGAGATTAAGTCCAATGAGGACGTTATAGAAGCTTATTTAGGGACAGGACTGAAAAATAAAGGGGAGGTGCTTCCGGGATGAGTTATTTGATTGGTGAAAAATTAACCGGAGGATATGGTGGCGCAGATATCATCAAAGACTGTACGCTTTCCGTTGATAAAGGTGAAATAGCGGTGGTGGTGGGGCCTAACGGCGCCGGCAAATCAACGGCGATGAAAGCCCTGCTGGGAATGCTGAACCTGCACGGCGGCTCCGTGAAACTTGATGGGCAGGATATTACAAGCATTTCACCTCAGCAGAGAGTTGCTCAAGGCATGGCCTTTGTTCCTCAAAATAAAAATGTCTTCGTCTCAATGACGGTTGAGGAAAATCTTGAAATGGGCGCTTTTTTACGAAGAGACGAAATCACTGAAACGATGGAGCAGATTTACGAACTCTTTCCGATCCTGAAAACAAAACGCAGACAGGTTGCCGGGGAACTTTCCGGAGGACAACGCCAGCAGGTTGCAGTGGGACGTGCTCTGATGACAAAACCGACTGTGCTGATGCTGGATGAACCTACTGCCGGAGTTTCACCAATTGTGATGGATGAACTGTTTGATCGGATCATTGAGATAAAACGCAGCGGAATCGCGATTCTGATGGTTGAACAAAATGCGCGACAAGCCTTGAACATTGCAGATATTGGTTTCGTACTGGTGACAGGCGAAAACCGTTTTACCGACAGCGGAGAAGCACTGCTGGCGAATGAAGAAGTCCGCAAAACATTTTTGGGAGGCTGAATTTGGATTATTCTACTGACTTGTTAAATGCACTTGTGCTGATTACAAATTATGTTTTGATACCGTCAATTTCCTATGGTTCCCAGTTGGCGTTGGGAGCAGTAGGGGTTACGCTGGTTTTCGGAATTCTGCGTTTCGCGAATTTTGCTCATGGTGAGGTTATGTCATTTGGTACATTGGCCACCATTTTCATCACCTGGTGGTTTCAGTCAATGGGAATTTCCATGGGGCCCCTGCCTACAGCACTGCTTGCATTGCCTTTTGCAATCCTGCTTACAGCATTGCTTGCGGTGGCAATAGATAAATCTATTTTCAGTTTTTACCGGATAAACAAAAGCCGGCCTGTGACTTTTGTGGTCGCATCGGTTGGTGTGATGTTCATGCTGAACGGCTTAGTCCGCATTTTGATCGGAACTGATGAAAGGATATTCCGGGACGGTCAAAAATTTCTGATAAAAGCCGGTGCTTTCAAAAAAATGACAGGACTGAGTGAGGGGCTGGCCCTGAAACAAACTCAGGTTTTGACCTTTATCCTGGCTGTAATCGCGGTGCTGGCACTGCTCTGGTTTTTACAGCGCACACGTACCGGAAAAGCCATGCGTGCCTTTTCTGACAATGAAGACCTGGCGCTGCTTTCCGGAATCAATCCGGAGCGCGTAGTACTGGTGACCTGGATTATTGCCGCAAGTTTAGCAACGTTAGCCGGAGTTCTTTATGGGCTCGATAAAAGTTTTAAACCAATGGTCTATTTTCATTTGCTACTTCCCATTTTTGCTGCAGCTATAGTCGGGGGAATAGGGCAGCCACTGGGAGCAATTCTTGGCGGATACGTTGTGGCTTTTTCTGAAATTACTGCCACCTATGCTTTTAAAAAGTTTATTAAATACCTTGGCCCAGAAGATTTTGTGCCTGATGGATTGGCACAATTATTAACTACCGAATACAAATTTGCGGTATCATTTTTAATTCTGGTGCTGGTGCTGCTGGTGCGGCCTACCGGAATATTACGCGGGAAGGTTTTATGACAAATTCAAAACGGGCAATTATCAGTTTTTCTATTATGGCCCTGTTGCTGGTTATGGTCGGCTACGGGCAGGCATGGAACGTAGCCCTGGCAATTTTGAACCTCTGTCTGATTTCCGCAGTTATGTCGATGGGGCTCAACATGCAGTGGGGTTATGCAGGACTTTTTAATGCAGGTGTGATGGCATCCACTGCAATCGGCGGTTTGACTGCGGTACTGATTTCATATTCACCTGTTTCAAAAGCCTGGTCGGTCGGCGGACCATCGCTTTTAGCTGTTATTATTTCTCTGCTGTTGACCATCATCGTAGGTTTGCTGGTCTGGAAAAAAACCCCAAAAGGCGGCAAACGGACATGGATCATGACCGGTGTGGTACTAACAGGTTACCTGTTTATGCGTTTCTTTTTTGAGCAGGGGACTTATGCAATTGAAGCAGTTGAACCGGCCAAAACAGGTTTTCTCGGTGGACTTGGACTGCCGATCCTGTTTTCATGGATTGCAGGTGGTGTTGCAGCAGCAGGTTTAGCCTGGTTGATTGGCAGAATTGCACTTGGTTTAAGGTCAGATTATTTCGCGATTGCCACTTTGGGGATTTCTGAAATCATGATTTCCATTCTAAAAAACGAGGACTGGCTTTCCCGCGGAGTTAAAAACGTGACCGGGCTGAAACGTCCTGTTCCTTATGAAGTGGATCTGCAGCAGACTGAATGGTTTATAAATCTGGTAAAGTGGTTTTACGGAACAGCGGATGACGGTAGTGCGCTGAGTGCGGATGTTCTGCGTGAAGCAATGCAACTGAGCGCAGGCGTGGTGGTGAAGCTCTGTTACTCAGCACTATTTGTCTTAGTTGTGCTGATTATTCTGGGGCTTGCTACTCGTGCGCTGAATTCACCATGGGGACGTATGATGCGTGCCATTCGTGACAATGAAACCGCAGCTTCTGCAATGGGCAAAGACATTACCAGCCGTCATCGGCAGGTTTTCATCATCGGTTCCGCAGTCATCGGCATTTCAGGAGCAATGCTGACAACTCTCGATGGACAGTTCACACCCGGAAGTTACATTCCCTTGCGTTTTACTTTTCTAATCTGGGTGATGGTCATAATCGGTGGAAGCGGAAATAATCTCGGATCAATCATCGGCGCGTTCATCACCTGGTTTGTCTGGATTGAAGCAGAACCGGCCTCACTCTGGCTGGTGGGAAATCTGGATATTTTTCTCGAAGAAACAAGTCCGCTGAGGCTACATTTGCAGGATGTTGCTCCTCATATGAGAATGATTCTGATGGGCTTGATTCTGGTACTGGTGCTGAGATTTAGTCCTAAAGGTATATTACCGGAAAAAGCGCCGGATCACTATTGAATAATGCCTGAAATCAGTTTTGACGAACTTCCATAAAGTTTTCTTTCACTCGAAATATAATTCCGGAAACAAATTTTTACATATTTTCATTAAGTACTCAGGTGACCGCTTTTTAAGCAATTTACTCTGTGTACTGCGTGGCGCTGTGGTATGCTTAAATAATGACATGGTTTTAAGGTCTACGTAAAAATACAATTTGCAAAGACACTATTCTATTTAGGAATGAATCATATTATTGATTCTAAAGTTTTTAATCTGAAAAAAAGGTAAAAAATGACATTAAATATTAAATCCATTCGTGAACAATTTCCGGCTCTGGCTTTAAAAGATGAAGGTAAAGCGAGGATTTATCTGGACAATCCGGGAGGAACGCAGGTTCCGCGTCAAGTGCTGGAACGGATGGAACATTATCTGATACACACCAATTCCAACCACGGTGGTCCATTCCGAACTTCTGTTGAATCCGATAAAGTACTGGAGGACGCACATCAGGGGATGGCTGATTTGCTGAATGCAAAATCTGCTGACGAAATAGTTTTTGGCGCCAATATGACAAGCCTGACTTTTATGGTTTCACGATCAATTGGACGTCTGCTCAAACGTGGTGACGCAATTCTGCTGACACGTATGGACCATGACGGTAATGTCGGACCATGGCTGCATCTGGTTGAGGATTTGGGACTTGAAGTGAAGTGGCTGAATTTTAATCTCGAAACATACGAATACGATCTGGATGAAGCGCAATCCATCTTCAAAAATAATAACGTAAAACTCGCTGCAATCAACTACGCCAGCAATTGTCTGGGAACAATTAACAACGTTAAAGCCCTCACTGAAATGGCCCATCAGTCAGAGACTCTGGTTTTTGTTGACGCGGTACAGTACGTACCTCACGGGCCGACTGATGTACAGGATATTGGTTGTGATTTTCTGGCCTGTTCCCCTTATAAATTTTTTGGTCCGCACCAGGGGGTTTTGTGGGGGAAAGCAGAAATGCTGGAGAAACTTGAAGCTTATAAAGTGCGTCCCGCAGATAATACCTCACCAGGGAAATTTGAGACAGGAACCCAACTGCATGAAGGGCAGGCTGGTACATTGGGGGTGCTGGAATATCTGGAATGGCTGGGAGAAACTATGGGTGCGGAATACAATGCAAATTTTCCTGAATTTAGTGGACGCCGAAAAAAATTACATGCCGCAATGCTCGCCATTCAGAACTACGAACAGACTCTCAGCAGCAAGTTAATTGAAGGTCTGCAAAATTTAGCAGGAGTGGATGTTAAAGGTATCAGTGCAGGCAAAGATTTAGCACGCCGTGTTCCAACTGTTTCATTTACAGTTGAAAACCAAAATCCGGAAGAGATTTCAAACAAATTGGCCGCAGAAAATATTTTCGTCTGGCACGGTCACAACTATGCTCTAGAGGCGATACGCCTTATGGGGCTGGAAGAATCAGGTGGAGTTGTGCGTATCGGACCGGTGCATTATAATACTTTTGAGGAAATTGACCGTACACTTGAAGTCTTGAAAACGTGCTGGTAAATAATTGCTCCGGCCAACATCTTTTGAAACTCTGCATTAAAACCAATAAAAGCTACAAAAATGAGTACATTAGCTCAATCTGAAAAGCAAGTTGACAATCCATACATTGCTGCCGAAATGGATTCCGCATATGTAGAGTTTTTGCGTACTCATCCGGAATATGAGGCAACGGGTTTGCTGGACGAGTGGCGCAAAACTGAATACGGTCGCCTCGATGAAAATAAGCAGATCTACCTCGATTACACAGGTGGTGGACTTTATGGGGTGAGTCAATTGAGGCAGCACACCGCAATGCTCGAGAAAAATGTCTTGGGAAATCCGCACTCAGCAAATCCTACTTCTCTGGCAATGACGGATCTGGTGGAAGAAACACGCCGATATGTTCTACAGTACTTCAACACAAACGCGGAAAAATACACCGCTGTTTTTACCGCAAACGCGAGTGGAGCCTTGAAACTTGTAGGAGAAGCTTACCCTTTTGCTTCCGGGGGACAGTACGCGCTGACTTTCGATAATCATAATTCAGTCAATGGTATTCGTGAGTTTGCCCGCAGTAAAGGCGCCCGTGTGCATTATGTTCCGGTTGGCTTTCCGGATCTGAGACTTGAGCAGGACATTCTGGACAAGGTGCTAGACTCTGCAGACAAGTCTGCAAAAAACCTATTTGCTTTTCCGGCACAGTCAAACTTTTCCGGAGTCAAGCATCCGCTTTCCTGGATTGAATACGCACAGAAAAAAGGCTGGGACGTTCTCCTCGATGCTGCTGCTCTTGTTCCGACAAACAGGCTTGATCTGAATGAGCAGAGTCCGGATTTCGTCTGTATCTCATTTTACAAAATGTTCGGTTATCCGACCGGAATTGGGATGCTGCTGATCCGGAACAACAGTTACGAAAAACTGCAACGACCGTGGTTTGCAGGAGGTACAGTTAATTTTGCCAGTGTGCAGGGTAACAGTCATTATCTGGCAGGCAACGAGGCCGCGTTTGAGGACGGAACAATCAACTATCTCAATATCCCTGCTGTTAAAATCGGGCTGCAGCATCTAGAAAAAGCGGGAATGGAATTAATTAGTAGACGTGTAAGTGACCTCACAGATTGGATGCTGAAAGAATTGTTTTCCCTCAGACACAGTAACGGCAAACCAATGGTGCGGATCTACGGACCGGTAAATATGGAAGAGCGCGGTGGAACAGTTACACTCAATTTTTACTCGCCGGAAGAGCATTTGCTGGATTATCGACGCATTGAGGAATTAGCCAACGTGGAAGGTATTTCGCTCAGAACAGGTTGTTTTTGTAATCCCGGTGCAGGAGAAACGGCAGAGGGACTAACTCCGGAAGATATGCAGGCAGCCTTCAAAGAGGGTGAAAACATAAGTCTGCCCAGATTTGTGCAAATGATTCAGCACCGCGGAAATAAAAGTGCGGGTGCAATCAGAATCTCTGTGGGGCTGGCTTCCAATTTTGCGGATGTTTACCGCTTTTTAGCATTTGCTGATACATTCCGTAACAAAAGCAATCTCAACATTGGTAAAGTCACCATGGATATTGCCAATTGCCGTGTCATACGTGACGGAAGTTAATTGATGCAGAGACTTTACTGTTATTGCGGTTTCCATTTCCTGTGAATTACCTGAGACTGACACAAGGCTAATTTTTTGAAGCAAAGCTTTTCTCCAACTTGCTCCATGCATTAAATTCTATCATTTCCTTTAATTCATCTTTTTTTGTTGTAACAGTCTGTAGGCATTGAGTTAATTATCTTGCTTTGCAGAATCTGTTCAGCTATAAGATGTAGCTCAGCTATTTACCTTTGGAACAGCTTGTAATAAACGCAATATTCCATTCCAGAATACCCCGTTTTTAGATTGGTTCCTGCATTTTTATTGAATTGTTAATCCTTAAATATGTCCCAACATTTGTCTACACCTGCGGTACTTGCCGCGCCAATGTGGAATCTTTTACGTTATCTGAGACCTAACTGGAAGTTTTTCAGTTGGTCCTGTTTTTCCAGTATATTGAATAAGGTTCTTGACCTGATGCCGCCAGTACTGGTGGGCTGGGTGATTGATTCCGTCAGGCGTGAGCCTCCGGAGTGGATTGCGAATTTACTTGGAACTATAGATCCCTGGAGGTTGGCAGTATTCCTGGCAGTGTTGGGGGTAGTAATTTTTTTCTTTGAAAGTCTTTTTGAATGGGCATATCAGTATGGATTCATGAATCTCGCCCAGAATGTCCAGCATCAATTACGTACAGACGCATACAATCACCTGCAGACACGTGAAATTGAGTTTTTCGAGAACCATCGTATGGGTGAGACTATGGCAATGCTCAACGATGATGTGAACCAGATTGAACGCTTTCTTAACATCGGCTTTAACGAAATTCTGCAATTGATTGTACTTTTCATTTTTGCCGGCAGTATGATGTTTGGCGTTTCCTGGGAACTGGCTGTGGTAGGACTTGTGCCGCTGCCCATTGTTCTCTGGGGCAGCCTGATGTATCAACGCTTAATTTCACCTCGTTACCGTAAGGTACGTGAAGCGGTCGGTGCACTGAGCAGTCGTCTCGAAAATAATATCGCAGGAATTCTGGTAATCAAGAGTTTTACTGCAGAAAAATTTGAATCCGGACGTGTGGCGGACGCATCTAGGCAATACCAGAAAGCAAATTTCCAGGCGATTAAACTCAGTGCTGTGTACGTTCCGCTCATTCGCATGGCGATTGCAGTAGGTTTTGGAGGAGTGCTTCTGCTGGGCAGTTACTGGGTTTTAGAAGACAAAGGGTTGCTGACAGTTGGGGAACTGGTGTTTTTTTCAATGATGATTCAGCGGTTGCTCTGGCCGTTGACCAGGATGGGAGTCACACTTGATGAATATGAACGAGCTAAAGCGAGTGCCCGCCGTACATTCGGTCTGCTCCACACACCAAGTAAAATTGTTAATCCCGCAAAGCCCAAAAATCTTCCACTTCCTGTTCAGGGTAGAATAGAGCTGTGCAACGTAGGTTTTGCTTACCAACGCGGTGGTGAAGTTTTAAAGGGCTTAAATTTTACGGCAAATTCCGGTGAAATGATTGGCATTGCCGGCGTTACCGGTGCAGGAAAATCTACTCTGATAAAAATGTTGCTGCGGCTTTACGATCCTACGCAGGGACAGGTTCTGCTGGACGGCATTGATCTACGGGAGTTGGAACTGAGTGAGATACGTAAACAAATTGCTCTCGTCAGTCAGGAGGTTTATCTATTTCACGGAACTATAGCCGAAAATATCGCCTACGGTTCCGAGAAATTAGATTTTCAGCAGGTAGAAACAGCTTCACGCTCAGCTCAGTTGCATGACTTTGTGCAGACACTTCCGGAAGCCTACCAGACAATTGTGGGTGAAAGAGGGATTCGTCTTTCAGGAGGACAGCGTCAAAGACTCAGCATCGCCCGTGCAGTGCTCAAAAACTCGCCGGTGATGATTTTTGACGAAGCGACCAGTTCTGTTGATACTGAAACAGAACGTGCGATACAGGCCAATCTGGCAGGTATAACCAAGGGAAAAACTGCACTCGTAATTGCCCACAGACTTTCGACGATTAGATATGCGGACAGAATCCTCGTTCTGCGTGACGGACAGGTTGCAGAAGAAGGGCATCATGATGATCTCGTCGCTAAAAACGGAACTTATGCAGATCTCTGGCATATCCAGTCCGGTGACTTTGGAAGTCACTAACTCTCTTAGCAATCGTGTACCTGTACATTTCTGACATTTGAAACTTGTAGAACCGATAGCTGGACACCTCAATCGACCCCTTGATGTACTTCACTGCATCCAAAACAGGCATAAAAATTACACATAGGAATTGTTAATGGATTTTCGTTCGATATTGATGGGGGTAAGTTTTTCTTTCATCTGGTCGAGTGCTTTTACTTCAGCTAAGATCATTGTGACTGCAGCCTCACCCCTGATGGTTCTTTCACTTCGTTTTTTAATTTCAGGGCTACTAGGAATTGCTCTGGCCCGCATGTTGGGTCAGAAAATTCAGTTGAACAAGGGGGAGTGGACAGTAGTGGTGATCATTGGAATTTCACAGAATGCTCTTTATCTGGCATTTAATTTCATTGCAATGCAGTGGATTGAAGCCGGTTTGGCGGCCATCATTGCCAGTCTGCTACCGCTAGTGGTTGCAGGCGTCTGCTGGTTTTTTCTCGGTGAGAAAACCGGGTTCATAGGGATGTTGGGACTTACAGTCGGTTTTGGAGGTGTGCTGGTCATTATGCTGGACAAACTTAGCGGCAGTAGCGCTTCCCTTGGGATGACACTTTGCCTGATAGGAGTTGCGGCACTGGCTGCAGCTACTTTGTATGTCGGCCGGATGATGAGTAGCAATAAAAATGTGCTCATGCTTGTCGGTCTTCAGATGCTTGTCGGCAGTATCACTCTATTTCCTTTTTCACTGATTTTTGAGACATGGAGCATTGAATGGAGCACAAGTTTCCTGCTTGCTTTTTTATATACGACTCTTGTCCCGGGATTGCTGGGTACACTCATCTGGTTTTTTCTTGTGAGAAGAATAGGTCCTGTCAAGGCGGCGACCTTTCATTTTCTGAATCCCTTTTTTGGGGTACTAGTAGCGGCCATAATTCTTTCGGAACCTCTGTCTTTGAGGGACGGTATAGGAGTAACAATTATCATGGCAGGTATACTCTTAGTCCAATTGAGTCGTAAAAAGATAGCAAAGATGGATTAACTGTGTATCTCGTGGTGTATTTAAAGATATTATATTTCTTGACATTATTTAAATTCCCTCTTAAGTTTTATATGTCATTTTCCAGGCGAATGTTGTCAGCCAGGATGCGTTTCAACATTATGTCTGTATTTTAGCAATGAAGGTTTTCTGGCAAACCTTGTATATGATGAGGTAATACTATGAGTTTCAGAGTAACAGACGTTAATTTTGATGCAAGCCGCCGAGCTGAGTTTTTGGGATTTGCTGACAGCCAAAGGGAAAAAATTCAGGCTGTTAGCGGAATTGTTTCGGTACACGTAATTGAAGTAGGTGAAGGTCAATCTGTCATCGTTGCCCGTTACGACAGTGAACAAAGTGCTATTGCTGCAACAGAAACGGTTCAGGAAATCTTAGGAGGAATGGCCGAATTCATGACTGCGCCACCAAACCGTAAAGGTGGGCCGGTAATGTGGGAAATGTAAGCTGATGGGTATTGTTGGTTTATATTAACGCAGCCTTACATTTTCACCAGCTTGACAGGTAATTCAATCTTTTTTAGCGGGATCATAGAAAACAACTAACTCGTATTGAGTGAGTTGTCGTTGAAATTCACTCCGGAATTGGATGCTTCTCAAGCTCCTGTTATATAGAAGGGCCGACTTTCATGTACCATCGTATAGAAGCAGATGAACAACTTTGATCTGGTGGGGGAAGCAGAATGTGTCTGGGAAGTTCAGGCGATCTGCGGGGAAGGTCCCCTGTGGGTTGAAAGCGAATCTCACGCAGAACAGTCTCTTTTCTTCGTGGACATTGACGGGCAGATGCTGCACTGCTACGAGGAAAATACTGGAGGTCATCGTAGTTGGGAACTGGATGAAAAGACCGGTTGGGTTTTGCCCAGACGTAATCATGAGGGCTTTGTAGCGGGTTGCGTCTCCGGGGTTTATTTCCTGGATCTTAATTCCGGCAAGCGGACTTTTGCGCTGCTTCCGGATCCGCAAGAATCAGAAAACCGCTTCAATGACGCAAAATGTGACCGTGACGGTAGAATCTGGGCGGGACGTTCCCATGATCCGGAAACCAAAGCAACTGGCTGTCTATTCCGGATTGATCCCGACCTCAGTTACTCCAGATGGGACGGTCCATACATCTGTCCTAATGGACCTGCAATCAGTGCTGACGACCGCACACTTTATCATGTAGACACTTTCAGCGGAACGGTTTGGGCCTTTGATAAGCATCCGGACGGCTCAATATCAAACCGTCGGGAATTCGCCAGATTGGATAGTCAAACAGAGGGTTTTCCGGACGGGCTCACTGTAGACAGCGAAAACCGGGTCTGGCTGGCACACTGGGGTGGAGGATGCATAACCTGTTTCAGTCCCCAGGGCGAACGCTTAGGGGTGGTACAGCTTCCGGTTCCGCAAATCACGAGCTGCGCTTTCGGAGGCTGTGATCTAAGCACTCTTTACATCACTACTGCTGCACGCAATCTCAACCTCGAAGAGTATCCTCTTGCAGGCGCCCTCTTCAGGGTAGACACGAAAACCAGCGGTTTCGCTTCACATGCCTTTGCAGGCTAGTACCAGCCGGCATTTAGTTTTAATCAGTGTGAGTGTCGGGGAATAGTTTTTCTAATTTTACGGTATTTTGCCGCCAGTTCGATGATACCTCCTTCTGAAAGCTGACCAACTGTATCACGGTAAATTTCCTGCCATGGAGTCTGGTGCTCTATTTTCAAAGATTTTAACTTTTCTCTGCGTTTTCGGAGTTCGGATTTGTCCAGGAGGACATCCAGAGTGCCCTGGTTAAGGTCGGTCCGCAAAATGTCACCAGTCTTGAGTAGGGCCAATCCTCCTCCGACAGCCGATTCCGGGGTAACGTTGAGTATAGAGGGGCTGCCGGATGTTCCGCTTTGACGCCCGTCACCAAGAGTAGGCAGCTCAAGAACGCCTTCTCGGATCAACCTGTCGGGAGGCTGCATATTGACCACCTCTGCCGATCCAGGATAACCGACTGGCCCACAGCCACGGATCACAAGAATACAGTTAATGTCGATGTTCAGTTGTGAATCGTTTATCCGTGAGTGATAGTCTTCCGGACCTTCAAAAACAATGGCGCGTAACTCAAAAACATTTTTATTATTGGGTTTGGAAAGATACTGAGAACGAAAATTGTCACTGATTACAGATGTTTTCATCACTGCAGAATCGAAAATATTACCCTTGAGAATAATGAATCCCGCGTTTTCAAGCATGGGCTTAAGAAAGGTACGGATCACGTCAGTATCCTTTGTAGTTGTGTCGGCATAATTATCTGCCACAGTTTTTCCATTGACTGTGAGTGACTTTTCATGTAGTTTTTTCGCCTTGAGCAGAGTGTTCATTACTGCTGGAACTCCTCCGGCACGGTGGAAATCCTCACCAAGGTACTTGCCTGCGGGTTGAAGGTTTACTAGCATCGGTATTTCAAGTCCAACCTTCTCCCAGTCCTCTATCTCCAATTTTACACCGACGTGCCGAGCAATGGCATTGATATGGATCGGAGCATTTGTTGAACCGCCGATAGCTGAATTTAAAACAATTGAATTTTCAAAAGCTTCTCGTGTTAGTATTTTAGACGGTGTAAGGTCTTCTTTTACCATATCTACTATGCGCAGTCCTGTCCGATATGACATTTCTCCCCTTTCACTGAGAGGTGCTGGAATAGCCGCGCAGCCCGGTAGGGACATGCCAAGTCCTTCAGCCAGGGAATTCATCGTAGTTGCTGTACCCATCGTATTGCAGTATCCCGGTGAGGTAGTGGCATCAACAACGATTTGGATGAATTCTTCCTCGTCAATCTCACCGGCTGCCAGCAATTTTCTTGCTTTCCATTTAATAGTGCCTGATCCTGCTCTTTCGCCCTTCCAGTATCCGTTCATCATTGGGCCAGATGAAAGGCAGATCGAGGGGATATCAACCGTCGCAGCCGCCATCAACAGCGCCGGTGTTGTTTTGTCACAGCCGATTGTAAGCACTACACCGTCGATAGGATAGCCGAAAAGGACCTCAACCAGCCCGAGGTATTGGAGATTACGGTCTAATGCTGCCGTGGGACGTTTACCGGTTTCCTGGATAGGATGAACCGGGAACTCCAGCGGTATTCCGCCGGATTCACGTATGCCGTCACGAACACGGTGAGCGAGGTTCATGTGTACCCTGTTGCACGGTACTAGGTCACTACCGGTTTGTGCAATACCGATAATTGGTTTGCCTGAACGGAGTTCTGCCGCACTGATTCCATAATTTGTATAGCGTTCAACATATCCAGCTGTTTCACTCGGATCACCTGGAATTCCGAACCACTCACGGCTTCTTAGTCTGGTTTTTGTTTTCTTGATCACGATTTATAAACTCTCGTTTGAATTTGCTTGACTGAAATTAATTTTTTTTGAAGTTTTATGCATCAGAATAGTTTATTTACTTTGAAAAATTCTCCGAAACGGAATTCGGAACTTCCTTCTTAAATTTTTATATTTTATTTGCCTAAGTTACTCAGTGCCCATAGTCATGCGCCGATTCCGGCATCCATAAAATAATTCCGGCGGGTACACATGCGTCCAGCGTCAGAACCGAGAAACAATGCCAATTGAGCGATATCTTCCGGAAGTATCCGTTCGGGCAGGCATTGCTTTTCTGTCATGAACTTTTCGTATTCTGGAGTCATTATTTCCATAATCTGCCTAGAAGTCCAGACCTGTCCGGGTATAATACAGTTTACACGGATACGGTCCTTACCGTAAGCTCGGGCGAGACTCTGGGTCAAGCCTTCGATGGCGGCTTTGGAGGATGTGTATCCAGGCATAAATTCCATAGCCATGTGCCAGCTGATTGATCCCATGTTAATAATAGCTCCGCCACCGGCCTTTGCCATTGCCGGTTTTACAGCCTGTGCCGCGAAAAAATGGTGACTGAAATTCAAGCGTAAACGCTGTTCCCAGTATTCCGGAGTTACATCTTCCGGTTCATGCCGTTCATCGCTGGCAGCATTGTTGATTAGTACACGCACCGCTCCAAGCTTATTTTCAACCTCTGTCACTGCTTTTTTTAAGGCTTCAATATCGGTCAGATCGCATTTCACAAAAAGCAGTTCCGCACCAGTTGATGACAATTTTTGTACTAATTCTCTGGAAACTACGTCCTGTATGTCAAAAAATGCTACCTGACTCCCCTGTCGAGCAAAGGCTTCGACGAAAGACGCACCAATTCCGGAGCCGCCGCCGGTTATTAGAACCGTTTTGTTTTTCAAATCCGGATAATGTGGATAGGAGACGCTACTCATGTGATCAAAAATTAATGAGTTGGGCTGGAGATTAAGACTGAAATTTGTAGCAAAAAGCAGAATTTTCAGAACTCAGATGGGTAACCGTATAAGTTATATTTTACACAGCTTGGGGTATGTGTCAAATGCGTAATGTACTCTCACGGTCAAAGATAGATATTTCTGACAGGTCTATGCTGAGAGAGTTCGGCTTTCCTAGTTTAGTTCCAATATGGCGTGGAAGTCTCCCGGTGATTTCGTTTCCGTAAAACTCAAAGCTAACTTCCTTTTCATATCCGGTAAGTTCTATCAGTGTAGGTTTGAGTTCAACCGGCAATTGAGACTTTAGAGAAGCGTCTTGTAGACCGATGTGTTCAGGCCGAAATCCAAAAATGATTTGCTGACCATCTTTTGGTTCTGAATCAAAAGAATAATCTTTTAGAGGAATTTTAACCGCATCTTTTTGCTGTTCAGGAATGAAACAGGGGGAAGATCCATCTTTCGAAAATGTACCATGAATCAGGTTTATCGCAGGAGAGCCGATAAAGTCTGCAACAAAAACGCTGTTAGGCTTGTCATAAATTTCCTGAGGGGCTCCAATTTGCTGAATGATTCCTTCGTTCATCACTGCTATTCTAGTAGCAAGGCTCATGGCTTCTACTTGATCATGTGTCACGTAAATCATAGTAGTTCCCAACTGTTCATGCAGTTTATTGATTTCGTGACGCATCTCTACGCGTAGTTTAGCATCAAGATTTGACAGTGGTTCATCGAAGAGAAAAACTTGAGGTTCACGCACCAGAGCCCGTCCCATGGCTACACGCTGTCGCTGACCTCCAGAAAGTTGTGCCGGTTTACGATCTAAAAGCTGGTCAATTTGCAACATTTTTGAAAAATAACTGAGTGATTTTTCTGTCTGTTCTTTAGACACTTTACGCTGTTTAAGTCCGAAAGTCACATTATCACGAACTGTCATGGCGGGATATAATGCATATGACTGGAAGACCATAGCAATGTTCCGATCTTTCGGTTCAACACGGTTTACAACATGTTCATCAATCAGGATATCACCTTCGTCTACAGTCTCTAGTCCTGCAATTGTATTGAGAAGAGTTGATTTGCCACAACCTGATGGACCAAGCAGGACGATGAATTCACCGTCACTTACATCAAGGTTTATTTGCTTTAGTACCTGGGTGTTGCCGAAATTTTTGGTCAGATTACTGACTTTTACAGTTGCCATTTTTTCCTTAAATTTTGGTATGCCTACTGACTTTAAATTGTTAAATTTTAGCCTTTTACTGAACCTGCAGTTAGTCCGCGGATGAAGTATTTTCCAGCCAGTATATAAACTATCAAGGTTGGAATTCCAGCGATGAATGCTGCAGCCATGTCAACATTGTATTCTTTGATGCTGGTGCTGGTGAGAACCATATTGTTGAGTGCTACCTGGATCGGAGCTGCTTCGCCAAAGGAAAAAGAAGAACCGAACAGAAAATCGTTCCATATACCTGTAAACTGCCAGATCACTGTAACGACTATAATTGGTGCAGAAATAGGCAGTAGAACCTTGAAGAATATTTTGAAAAAACCTGCACCGTCAATCCTCGCAGCCTTGATCATTTCGTCAGGGATAGAAATATAATAATTTCGAAAAAACAAAGTCGTGAAACTTAAGCCGTAAACTGTATGAACTAGTACCAGTCCACTGATTGAGTTAGAGATTCCTAAAAGTCCGAGTGTTCTAGCCATAGGCAATAGGATAGCCTGGTAGGGAATAAAACATCCGAAGAGAAACAATAGGAATAGGATGTTGTCTCCTTTAAAACGCCACTTGGTGAGAGCATATCCATTCAATGCCCCAAAAAAAGTTGAAATTGCGACGGCAGGTGCTACCATTTTTATAGAATTCCAGAAGAATGGGCGAAGAAAGACGTTGCCAGCATCAATTCCCCCGCGACCACTCCATGCGGTCTTCCATGAATCGAAAATTATCTCTCCCGGTAATGTCATTAGGTTACCCTGCCTGATTTCTTCCATGCTCTTTAGTGAAGTGATAATCATTACATAAAGAGGGGCAATATAATATAAAGCGAAGAGTCCAAGTACTAAAAATAGAAGCCAGCGATAAAATATTTTTTTACGCGAAGCGGAGCGTTCTAGTGCTTCAAAATGCATTTTATCAGCTACTTGCATCTTGTCTCCTTAGTTCAGAGTATAGATATGGAACAACGACTGCCAACACTGTTAGAAACATCATTACAGCACTAGCTGAAGCCAGGCCTATTTCACTGCGGTGAAATGCCATTTGAGTCATAAAGACTGCAGGCATGTCTGAAGATGTACCGGGTCCTCCAGCAGTTAAAGCGACCACAAGGTCATAACTCTTTATTGAAATATGAAGCAGAATGACAATGGAACTCATGAAAACGGGACGCATCATTGGTAGGATAATGGTTATATAAATACTGTATAAACTCGCTCCATCAATTTTGGCAGCCTTGATTATTTCATCATCTATTGAACGTAGTCCCGCAAGAAATAGCGCCATAACAAAACCAGACGATTGCCAGACAGCAGCTAATACAATTGTATAAATTGACATTTCCCTATTGACTAACCAGTCAAAAGTAAAGTCTGTGAAACCCCAGTCTATGAAAAGCTTTTCTATGCCCATACTAGGGTTAAGTATCCACTTCCACGCGGTTCCTGTTACTATAAATGAAAGTGCCATTGGGTAGAGGTAGACTGTCCTTAAAAAACCTTCTGCTCTGATCTTTTGATCCAGTAAAATTGAAAGTAGAATACCGATCAAGATGCAAATGCCAACAAAGAGGACAGTAAAAATCAGCAGATTCTCAACTGCAGTGAACCAACGCGGATTAGACCAGAGACGAAAGTGCTGATTGATACCCCAGAAATCGTAGCGAGGCAACATCTTTGACTTTGTAAGCGAAACATAAAAAGTCCAGAGGATGAAACCGTAAACAAACCACAAAATCACTGCAAACGATGGTGCAATGACGATTTTTGGAAGGTTTTTCTGCAGCCAGTACAACATTTAAATTTTTAAATATTATTTAAAAAATGCACCCTCCAAAGTTCTCAAACCTTGAGATTGGAGAGAGGGAGGGTGCGGTTAAAAGATTCCCACAAAAGTTTGTGTAATTAGGAATCAAAATTTACATGGATGCCTTCACAGCATCAGCCAGTCTTCTGGCCGCTTCATGAGAAGACATGCTGGAGTTGAAATGCTCTGTGACAACGTCCTGGATTGCTCCTTTCTGGGCATTTCGAAGTGCCATTCCATGAGCAAAGCTCGGTAGCAAACCACCTGTCATTGCTGAGTATTTCAGATCTGAAGCTGATCCTTTGGCACACATGTCGAATTCGTCCATTGGGACATCTAGACGAGCAGGAATAGAACCCTTATAAATATTAAAAATTTTCTGGAAGTTCTTTCCCATTATAGAACTAGCAAGCATTTTCTGACCATCGACTTTGCTTTTACCTTTCATACCATAAAAAATGAAGCTGTCTACATTATATAGATAGCCATGGTTTGAAGGAGTAGGCAGACAGTAGAAGTCAATTCCTGGTTTCAGACCAGCATTGGAAAATTCTCCCTTAGCCCAGTCTCCCATAATCTGGAATGCAGCTTTACCACTCATTACCATGCCTGTCGCTACGTTCCAATCACGTCCAGGCATTCCTTTGTCTGTGAAACCCTGAAGTTTACGCATTTGATCGAAAACCTTTACCATTGTTGAACCACTTAAAGCGTCCATATCTAACTCGACTATGGCTTTTTGGTAAAATTCATTTCCTCCTATGCCAAGCATTACTGCCTCGAATACTGTGGCATCCTGCCAGGGCTGACCTCCATGAGCAAAAGGAATAATTCCTGCTGCCTGCAACTTGCTTGCAGCGGCATTAAATTCATCCCATGATGTTGGCATTTTAAGTCCATGGGCATCGAGAACTTTTTTGTTAGCCCAGAACCAGTCAATGCGGTGGATGTTTACTGGCGCAGCACAATACTTGGTGAATCCATCACACTTCATATGATTAGCTACCTGAGCGCTTAATAATGAATCCCAGTTTTCTGCAGTAGCGACATCATGTATATGATAAGGTGCTACTACTCCTTCTTCATCATATTCCTGAATAGTCGGCCCCTTTATCTGTGAAGCTGTAGGAGGATCTCCTGACACTATTCTTGCCTTAAGAGTAACATTTGCGGCATCTCCACCGCCACCTGCAACAGGCATGTCTTTCCAACTACCACCTTTTTTTGCAAAATCGTCCTTAAGGACTTGCAATGCTTTTGCTTCTCCGCCGGAAGTCCACCAATGCAGAACTTCCGCTTCTCCTCCAGCAAACGCCGGACTGGCAGCCATACCTGTTGCCAAAAGAAAACCTGCGGAAAGTTTTAATACTTGTTTGTACATATTTCCCCCTTATTCAAGGATGAAAGGTTTAAAAACCGTCACATAACGGTTTTCATTTGAATATCGGATACCGACCACCGGCACCCGATTTTTCCGGCCATGATAGCCGAAAGCTTATAAAATCTGTTTATTGCTGACTAAAAAGTGATTCAAGTCTAAAATCGTAGCTCTTATTTTCCGGATTCAAAAAACGGGAGTAGCGTTTAAAATCTACAAAATTTGGTTGAAATTTTGCCAGCCGTTTTTTTTGCGTTTCCCATTTAGGAGCCGTGACACTGCTCATTTTTGATCGCCAACGTAGTTTTATTTTCGCGAAATCACTACCGCTTAAATAATCATAAATCAAGACCACAGCCCATCCTCCTTCCAAAAAATGTCCTCCGATACTGACGTACTGATCTCCGGATCGTACTGCCTGAAGTCCGGCCTGTGCCCAGTCAATACCACCCACCAGGACATCTTTTCCAGGAGTTATTCCCCGTTTTTTTGCAGTGCGGATTACACCTTGTGCCATCACGTCACTAGCACTCCAGATCAGAGTTACATTCGGATAACGACGTGATAACATCGCAAAACTTGCGGCTGCGTTTTTGTCACTCCAATTTGCGGGAACAATTTGGCGTAAACGTATTTCAGGATAACTTAACAGAACCTGCTGCAGACCTTTTGTTCTCTGAATCGCTGCGTAATCTGAGACTATTCCGGTAATACCTACCATCTCCAACTGAGGAAGATTCTCTGTTGATCTCAGCCGTAATCCTTCTTCAATCAATGATTCCGCCAACATTGCACCAACTTCCTCTTCTGCCGGCAGCAGTTCTCCAATCCAGTGCTTGTATTTCCCCCGCGGCACTCCTACTTCTTCTTCTTCGGTGAACCCTGAATTAACCACAAAAGCCGGAATCTGTTGCTCTTCGACAATTTTTAAAAAAGTTTCTCCACCTTTTTTGAAATTCGGAAAAACCAAAATATCAGCCCGTTCAGTTGATTTAGCCTCGGAAACTATTTGTTCCCGCATTCTCTCCAAGTTTCCTTCGGCATAATAAACGTTTAATTCCATGCCGAAATCAAGCGTGGCTTTTTCCATAAAACCAATGAACTGCCCCCAAAATGGATCACCTTCACCGCGGGGAGCAAAAAAAGCTAAGCGGTACGTTTCGTTCTGAGCAAGCTTTTGAACAGCAAATGCTGTTGTAGTGCAGATCCAAACTGTAAAAAATAGGGTGAAGAAACGGAATGCAATCACTGGTCTTGTTCGAAAAGTTTTACGGCACATCGACGACTTGCCGATTCTTCATTTATTCAAGCCAAGCTTTGTCTTGTGTTTATCTTTGACAGAGTTTTATCTTTTTCTAAGCTATAATTCACTACAAAACATAGTTTCAGTCAAGATCTTTTTCTGGAAAAATCGGTAAAAACAGACAACTATATAATATTAAATCAATGAGTTATTAAGTTTGAAAATAATTAAAATTATTGTTGATTTTGTTTATAGAAGAGCAGTAAGGTAGGTAATTCAGGAAATATGAAGAATTATGCGGTCAGTTGCAACAGGTGTTTTTGAAACTCTTTGAGAGTTGATCTTAAGTTTTCCGAAACTGAAGATTCACCGCAAGCCAGGACGAAGCGTGCGGTTCTGGTGACATCTTTCCAGCGTGGTTTATGCGGCACACTCGGAACACTGAGATAACGGTCAAAAGTACGTAAACGGAAGTAGCCCTTGTCGAGGTGAACTTTCCAGATTCCACTTTGTTCGGCTAATTCGATTTTGGTGGTACCGGTAGTCTCTTCCCAATGCAGAAGAGAACAGGTCATTAGCTGTACCAATAATTCACGCAGGCGGTGACCAGCTTCTTGTGCGAATGCAGTCTGGATTGCTTCATCGAGGTTGCCTTGTAAAGTGGATAATTGTATGGTGGTAAAATGCAGTTCTTCCAGGAGATCGGCTAAGGCACCGGAAATGATTTCTCCACGGCTATCTTCAATCTGCAAAGACTGCTTGTGGACAAAACTCAATTCTTCAAAAAAATCCGCAAGAGTTGATTCCATGATTTGTACTTTTGCCTGACTTGTCTGCAGTTCCTTGAGGAAATCTTCCTGCGGATAACTGAATGCATCGACTTTCATGAAATTACTCTGTAACCTGTTTCAGGAATAATTGCAGAGGTTGCCTTACCTTGCTTCTATAGATGACTGAATCAAAGGTATGGGATTTGAGCTGCGACTGGATTCACAATACTGAATTTTCTGGAGAAATGCGATATTTTTTTATTATCATGATAGCTACGGCTTATGAAAACAATTTTTAGCACTAGAAATCACCGTATTTTTGATCGGCAAACCATCAGCAGCAGGTTAATTATTTTTATCCTGTTAGCAAGTTCACTGATTACTTTACTTGGAACAGCTTATCAGCTCTATACAGATTATCGACGCGATGTCGGGCTGATTGAGGAGCGTATGATCCAGATCAAGAGCAGTTATCTGCGCGGGATTGTCAACAGTTTATGGATGACTGATTTAAGGCAGGCGGAAGTACTGTTGGAAGGTGTTGTGCAGTTACCTGACATGGAGTACATTGAAATTCGATCTCCAGAAGGCGTATGGCTCAAGCATGGCAAAGTGACAGAGGAACAGGTTTTAGAATATCGCTTTCCCTTACGCTATATTCATCAAGCGGAAGAATTTGATTTAGGCGAGCTGCGTTTACTGGCTTCACTGGATGATGTGTATGCCCGTCTTTGGGACAAGCTGCTGATTATTTTACTGACACAGGCTATAAAAACTTTTTTAATATCAGGCTTTATTTTAGTACTGGTCCAGTTGCTGATTACGCGTCACCTCGGATCAATGGCTCGTTATGCACATGAAGTTACTCCGGAAAAACTGGACGCCCCTTTAATTTTACAGCGTAAACAACGCAACGATGAACTTAATGAAGTGGTTGTAGCTTTCAACCGTATGCGGAAAAGCCTGCAGGATTATTATCAACAGCTGAGGTCGGAACTTACTCGTCGTACTGCTGCAGAGAAAGAATTACTGGATTACAAAAATAAGCTTGAAGAACAAGTAGTTGAACGCACAGAGGAGTTGCGTGCGGCTAACCAAAAACTGCAAGAAGAAATTAATGAACGCAGCCAGGCTGAAAAGCGTCTTACAGCTTCTTTGCATGAGAAAGATGTTTTATTACAAGAGGTTCATCACCGTGTTAAAAACAATATGCAGATTATCTCGAGCATGTTACGTCTCCAATTCCGGAACACAAAAGATGAGCACCTCGATTCACTGATGAGTGAGTTGCAGCAGCGCATTCACACCATGTCTCTAGTACATGAAAAACTATATCAGTCAACATCTCTCTCTCACATTGATTTACCGGATTTTATTTCACATTTGAGTCAAGAGTTACTTTCATCATTTGGTGTTTCTGCAGATCAGGTTTCACTGAAGTTGGATTTGGAACCGATGACTCTGGATGTGAATTGTACTATTCCTTGCGGTTTGATAATCAATGAACTGATCACAAATTCGTTAAAATACGCTTTTGCAGAAGAGAGAACAGGCGGAATAGAGATCCGGTTGAAAATGCTGGAGAATCAGCGTGTTTTTCTTTCTGTTTGTGACGATGGTCCAGGGATTCCAGAAGAAACAAATTGGAAACATAGTCATAGTACCGGAATGCGTTTAATACATATTCTTTCGGAACAGTTAAAGGGAGAATATAAACTGAAAAATGATGACGGAACCTGTTTTGAACTGATCTTTCGGGAGAAAAATGAATAAGGGACGAATATTAATTATTGAAGACGAAGCAATCGTGGCAGATGATATTCTTTATTGTCTTCAGGAAGCAGGTTATGAAGTACCATTGGTTTGTGCTTCCGGAGAAGAGGCACTTGCGTCACTGGCGAAAGAGTCAGTAGATTTGGCGCTGGTTGATATTTTATTGGCAGGAAGCATGGATGGTATTGAAACTGCCAGACAACTGCGAATAAATTACCAACTTCCGGTGGTTTACCTGACATCTTTCACTAATGAATCAATCATTGAACGGGCAAAATTAACCACACCAACAGGATATATTGTCAAACCGTTCAAACGCCGGGAACTACTGGCGACCGTTGAAATGGCGCTTTACCGCGGTGAATCAGCTGCGGATGCCCTAAGCGCTTCAATACCTGCCATGAGCGAAAAATGGATTCTCAGTGCTTGGAGCAAATGTTTGAATCAATCGCTGATATCGGCAGAAAAAACAGCAGAATCACTTTCCGGAGAAGCATTAAACAGCTTGCTGAAACAGAATCAAAAAACAAAAATGCTTGCCACCCATTTACAATATTTTGCTGGCTTATCGTCTCCTGATAATTGCGCCATGGACAAAGTGCTGTCTTTAGTGGAAAACTTGTTTCAGATTTATCATCCGGAACGTAAATTTGAATTCATCCTGGAGCAGGAAGCAGATTCTATCTGTTGTATGCCGCTGTTGTTGATTGAATCCTTATTGTCTGCTCTTGATACTTTGGCCAGTATTGTTCCGGAAACGGATTTGTTACTCAGGGCTTGTTTACTGGCCGAAACTGAGTCGGAAAATTTTGCGGAAAATCTTGTTCCTGAAAAACAATATTGCTTTCAAATCAGGCTGAAAAGTTCTCATGGCGAAATTGACAAGATGCTGATGACTGAGTTTGAATCTTCTTCGGCAATTGTTCAAATCAGTAAAACCTTCGAAAAAACAGGAGGTACAATGAGTAGCTTTTCCAGTGAGTTGGAAGGAACAATGGGGATTAATTTTAATTTACGGTCTATGCAGGAGCCCCAATCCGGAACATAAATTCCGGACCGGGGATTTTTTCTGGGAGTTTTATTAGCGAAAGCGAACTGTGGTAAAAGCCTTACCTTTAACTTCAAATTCTTTGTAAGAACCTGAAGCCTCTCCTCCTCCGACCAATTCTACGTTGGTAGCACCAACATAATCGACGGCTCCTCCACTAGCGAGGATACGTAGTGCTTTACCCAATTCACCAGGCATAATTTTTTCACCTGGAGTGTTGGCAACTGCCAGCACATTTGAAGCAAGTGCTGCACGGTCAGTAGATCCTCCGGACTGCATTGCCAGCACGAGCAGTGCTGCTGCGTCATAGGACTCACCTGTGAAAGGTCCACCGGCTTTGATTCCTGCAGTTTTAGCCATTTCGGCAAAGCTTGCAGCGCCTTTTGAATCAGTGCCAGGAACTGTTCCAAATGTTCCTGAAAGATCTCCATCCATATTTTTTAGCAAATCTTCACCATACATTCCATCTGCCAAAATGAACTTGTCGAAAGCACCGGAATCTATGGATCCCTGGATAATGTGATTGCCGCCCTGATTTACATAACCGAAGACAGCGAGAATGCCTGCTCCGGAGGCATTGAGTGCTGCAACTTCAGCAGAATAATCAGCTTTGTCTGTTTCGTGAGGAACAACTGCGCTTACTTTTCCACCCAGTCCCTTATACGCATTAATGAATGAATCAGACAAGCCTTTACCGTAATCGTTGTTAACGAAAGTTACAGCAACATCATTGAAACCACGTTCCACAGTGATTTGTGCCAGCACTTGTCCCTGACGTGCATCTGAAGGTGCAGTACGGAAAAAATAACCGTTATCCGCAATTGTGCTTAATGCTGGTGAAGTAGCTGAAGGTGAAACCATTGTTACTCCATTTGGAATAGCAACATTATTGGCAATTGCCGTTGTCACACCGGAACAGTCTGCTCCCATGATGCCTGTCACTTTATCAGAAGTGATCAGCCTTTCTGCTGCTGCAGTAGCGGCCGCAGCGTCAATACATGTTGAATCAGCACGGACAACACGAATCTTTTGTCCTCCGAGTAGTTGGCCTGAATCAGAAGCTTCTTTGAAAGCCAACTCTGCAGAATTACCCATGTCCGGGGTCAGTGATTCGATTGGACCTGTAAAGCCCAAAATGATTCCCATTTTGATCTCAGCAGTTGCAAAAGTCGGAATGATAAATGCTCCGACTGACAACAGCAAGAGTCTCTTCAGGATGCTCTTTTTTTTCATAATTCCCCTTATCAAAAAGAAAATTGTGTTTTTATGATTGAAGGCTACAGGAGACCATTCTCCTGTAAAACCCTAAGAAAGAGTCATTTTGAATTCAAGCTGAATTGGCTTTCAAATTTGACTTCGTTTCTGTTCAATACTAATGTTTATAAAAATATCATGTTTGGATAGAATTACAAGTAAAATGATAAAAAATATACAAAATGTTTTTATTGAATTAAACATCCAGCTAATTGATTGAAATACATATTCTTCTGGGTTAAGATAAGATTTATCTGCGTATGTATTTTTATAGTAATTATTAAAAGAAAGAAATTATGCCTCATACCTATTCCAGTTATCTTAAAATTGATGAGTTGTTAAATCTCCAGAAATGTCAGTCAGATGGTCCTGAACATGATGAAATGCTTTTCATCCTTATCCACCAGGTTTATGAACTTTGGTTCAAGGAAATTTTGCACGAACTCGATTATCTGACACGAATGCTGCGCAAGAATGAGCTTGTACGCGCCCAACACACTTTGAACCGTGTGCTGAAAATTTTTAAAACTTTAGTTTCACAACTTGATGTTTTAGAAACAATGACACCGGCAGAATTTTTGTCTTTTCGCGAATTTTTAGAATCATCCAGCGGTTTTCAGTCTGCACAGTTCAGGGAGTTAGAGTTTTTGCTGGGGCACAAACGTCCGAAAATGATGGAGTACCATGATCAGGGATCAAGTGGACGGCAACGTCTGGAGCAGCGTCTTGCTGAACCAAGTTTGTGGGACGCTTTTCTGAACTGTCTGTCGCAAAACAATATTAATATTCCGCAGAAACTGCTTGAACGTGATTTTACTCAAGCCGATACTGCTTCCCCTGAAGTCCAGTTAGAACTAATTGAAGTTTATAAAAACACACCATTACT
>Ga0208409_1000221_pt1 | contig 26170 bp, 17 predicted proteins | sample ETNtaG_29_FD_185784 | JGI IMG/M metagenome (GOLD analysis project Ga0208409, IMG submission 185784) | Marine microbial and viral communities from oxygen minimum zone, Eastern Pacific Ocean - ETNP201406SV201 (SPAdes) (version 2) | ecosystem: Environmental > Aquatic > Marine > Oceanic ...
ACCTGCTGACTGGGCCACATTGGTCACAATGTCAGGTATATCTCTATATTGACCAAACAATAAACTCATACTCAATAATAATGACAACAACCTGACCATCAGCGCACCACCGCAAATTTGCCGATGTAATCTTCCATACCATCTGATTCCACAGTAAACAAATAAAGGCCGGGAGCAACTTCCTGATTATTCACGGTTCTGAGGTCCCAGATCGCTTCACCTCCAGAACGGATCTCGTTTGAATCTTCACTTGTGAGATCCATATGATCCAATGTTTGTACCAACTCTCCATTAACCGTATAAATGGTAATCTTGCATGATGAAGGAATTTTAGTGAATCGTATCTCCCGAACATATTCTGTTTCGTTCATATGAGAGCGTACGATATAGGGATTAGGTACAATACCGACTTCTGTGATCTGTTCTTGCGATGGAAAGCCGGGATACACCTGGACAAAATTCTTATCTAAAATGGTGGTTCCTTTTGAATTCTCAATGCTGGCATAGCCATCGGGGCTCGACCAGTGCTCCGGGTTAGATAATGACCAGGTTGTATCGGGTATAAATCCGCCACTGGTATCCTGATTCCATTCCACTATAAAATCAGATTCAACTCCCATATCATACCCTGTAATAGCATATGTATATTTGATTCCATCTTTTACATCCCTGTCTACGAATGCGTAAGTATAATGCGTTTCATTAATGGTGGTATCCACCCGGATTTGGTCCAAGCCAGTATCTGAACCTAGACTAAACCAAGGTGCATGTGGATCGGGACCAGAAATCGAACGGCTGCGATTTGAGCCTTCAGCACACTCATCATTTTCGTAGATACAATGAACAGAATCTTCGAAAGCATTCAAATCAAATTGGGCAAATGGCTGCCATCCTACTGCGATCCCATTATCATCAAAGATCTGCATGTCCGGAGAACCCCACGTGCCACCATCATCAATACTCTTATAGATCTTATACCCTTCAAAATCAGCGTAACCGGTTACAATATCCGTTGATGTTTCACCAGCATCGTCCCAGTATAAAGTTACCTTGCCATGGTCTGCCACAGCGTGCGCTTCCGGTCTTGTTGGCGGTGTGTAACCCTGGTAATGAGAATTATACATAATCTGGGCAAACTTGGCGTTGCTGATTAGATCTTGCTTATTCTGACCAAAAATAATGCAAAACGAAAAGGGCACTTCTTCACCGACCGCCAAATCGAAAGGCCCACAACTCATAATGAACACACAATCCAACCCGCCATCGAATGCATCTTCATCTTCTAATCCTTCCAAAGAATCAAAGTGCGGATTCAACTCTGATCCCAGATCAGTATCAGGGTTAGGTGTATGGAAATGCCAGGCGTGCTCTGATTCTAATACATTGGTCGTATCGCCAACCATAAGCTTATACATTATCTCTTCTTTATTCTTTGCCTGGGGGCATCCAGATCCACCGGCAAAACAGCTGCCGTTCCCTTCCCTGGTTACCACTCCTGGACGATTGTACCAGTCAAACCAGTGCCAATCGGTCATTTTCAGGTCTTCTCCGGGAAACCTATCTGGAAAGCCGTCCAGATCAAGATCGATCTCTCGTGTTGCTTTCGGAGTGTCAAGTAATTGAGTAGCGACAATACCAAGATCTGTTGCTCCATTGCTGTTACCGTCATAATCATAGATCATGGCCATACTTACGATTAATGATTCACCGCCGATCTCAAATCGCTCATCGTAGTATTCCATGTAATCGTCGTCATTTGTATGGACGCCAAAATTTCCATAGAGATCTGTACTGGCAGCATCGGCATCCATATAAAATCCAAGCGTTAAACCTTGATAATCAAATCCTTTTCCTCGCTGGAGCTTGGTTCCGTCAGGCATAATCAATCCATCGTGGAATCCTCCATCTTCATCGTACCAGTCGCCACTTTCATTCCGAACTCTCACCGTCACAAACATGATATCTTCAGCATATGATACACCGTAAGAATGGGCCTCGGCTTTGACCTTTAAGCCCATGGGATATCCTGTTACTTCATATTCATCATTGGTATTGACCGTATTTCCACGATGGGCCCAGCGATCGTCAAATTCCATATACACATCTGTGTCTGAAATAAACCTTCCTGGTACTTCCTGCCAACAATCGGAGTCTTTCCTGGTGCCATCACAATCAGGTAGATCCTCCACAAACTCCTCCGCCCACCAACCAGGCCAGAATTTCTCCATTTCACCTGTTTCGATATTTAATTTCTCCGGCCATGTTTGCGAATAATTACTGTGCGCTAATAATGGATATGTATCTCCTGCATCTGAAAAATAGGTATCTCCAAAAATATCCCCAGCTGATACTTCTGTATTATGAGTATTGGTCCGGGCTTTAGTGGTAGCATGCCAGTCTGTATTTGTTCGCCCACCAATACGCGTGAACCAGGATTCAGCTACATTGGCTCCATAATAATCTAATTCATCGTCGTCTGTCCATTCTTCTTTATCTTCTCCATATTCATAAATATCAAAATCATCTGTCCGCTCTTTTAAATTTGGACGTAAAGCCCAAGGATAAATAAGCCCCATTCTTGATCCGGAATTGTTTGGATCTGCCGAACCAAAGGCACTAATGAAAATGCGCTCATTTGAATCATCGATACCCCATTGATAGTAATTATTTACTTGATCAATAGATAAAATTTTTGCAACACTGTCTGGGTGCCAGATACCATTGTCATCCTCAGCTTCAAATAAAATACCAACAAAATTAGTATCGCCATCTGCAAACCATGCTTCATAGGCTTCAGTTGAGACCCAAGTTTGTCGAACAACCTCATTTCCTCCCGTGATTGTTTCATAAATATTCCAATTGAATTCAGATGTATACTTTTGTCCTGGAACACCGGCCAAAAAAGCTACATTTGGCAGATAAGTATAATCACCCCAAAGCCCTGCAGGATGATTATCCCAATCTATAAAACCGCCGTAATTGCTGATGGCATTCTTCACCTTGCCCTGCAGCAAATACCCTTTTGCCCGATCATTCAATGGATTGGTTGGGAATGGGTAATCACCGATCTTTTCCACGCTGCCGGGGATAGTTTTTAGAATGGGAGATTTGCGTTTTTGTCGATCAATGCTGCTTTCTTTCGGCAGCAAAGTTGCTGTAGTGAATAAGATTGTAATGATAAATCGAATCATTTAAAATCGATACGCATGTAAAAGTTCACCTGGCGGGGTGTATTATACCTCCACGGTTGATCAAAATAAGAACTGGGCTTATCATGTTTCTCATCTGGAAGCCCAACGGTATCTGTATAATAAGTTCCCGGATCTGACGCCACACCTGTCAACGTATATATATCCAGATCATTTTTCAAATTGAATACATTGACTATATTCAAACCCAGATTGACTTCTACTCCACCGTATTTAAATGCCTTCGTGAATAGTAAATTGACATTCTTGTATGGTGGCTGGCGTTCTGAATTTGGATTCTTTGTATCCGGTCGTGGATCCCGTCCGTCAAAGATCATAGGCGTATAGGGTGGACCGGATTCATAAAATGCCGTCATCCCTGCATTAATTCCATACGGTAGCCTGGTATATACAGTCAGGGTAAAATCGTGGGGCCGGTCGTAAGACATAAGGTATTCTTGAGAAGGCGCATCCACATACACTCCAGTAGCTGATGCCCAATCATAGGCTCTGTTAGCCTTAGAAATAGAATATGTATACTGTACCATAGTGTTAATTCGAGCTCCTCGATTTTGTAAAGAAAAATCGATCCCCCGGGAGCTACCATAATCACCATTGGAAAATACCTTGTATTCATAAACGCCAGATCGGCTTTGGCGCGTAAAGAGATTTCCGGACATATTTTTGTTATAAGCACCTAGTGTAAATGCCCAATAACGATTGAATTGAATATTAAAGGAAAACGAATAGGATTCATTTCGAGAAGCTGACATGGAAGCATTTCCAACAGTAGCTCCAGTTGATGATTCAAATAATTCTTCCGGATCTTCCTGCTTATTGGTCTGTAAGAATACATTTTGATAAACAGGGGTCTGGTAATACAATCCATAGTTAAATGTGAATGTTGCTTGATCGGTGATCACATGGCTGATGCCCAATCGGGGGCTGATCTGATAAGACCATTTTGTATCTGTAAACAATACCTTTTGTTTTGCTAATCCGGATAAAGAACTGACTTCTTCTGTTCCCTGGTTCCAGACTCCGTCATCATTAATATCTGAATAGAACCATGGCTGACCGGGAGAAAATTTTCCCGTAGTATCTGACCAGACCTGTGTATTGTAATTCACCGCATCGATCCGAACACCAGCGTTCACGACCATCCATGGAACCTCAAAAATATTTTGGATATAGGCAGAAAACTCTTCCGGCTCTCGATAATTATCCCATTTCCCGTTGTCATTGGCATCCGTATAGGGTTCACCTGCATCGTACCTATTATTTCCCTCACCTAAATCTGGTTCTTCATAACCATCATCAGTAGGCAATAATGAGTCTGGTCCTGTATCTTGCCAATACTCAGCAAACGTTTGCAGGAATGCACCTTCTCCTAACCAGGGCGAAGTCACTTCATAAAAATTCAGTTTGTGTGATTTATAATCAAAACCGGTTCGGATTTTCAATGCATCAGTCAGCTGTGATGTTAAATCTATCCGGATCTCATTGGTCTCTGCCCGTGAAGTATTATAAATAGAACTGTGTCCTCCAAATATTCGGCCTTCATTCCATGTATAACCTGATCGGGTAGGCATAAAATAAAAGGGATCACTTTCAAATCCAGTATATCTATAACCTAAATAGCCGCCATCTACTGGGATTTGAGGAAAAGACTGAGGGTGAACCGCCGGGTGCATATTGATCTGGTTCTGCAGAATGCGGTAATCAATAAATGATGAATAATCTTCATACATTTCCGGCTCCAGCCAGTAGCTTCCATCTCTTTCATATAAAGACATAATCAGTTCCGGGCCATCCCACTGTCCATCAGTGTAACCGGTACCTTCACGATCTACCCAAGGTTCATCCTGATCCCAAATACCGTTTCCATTCAGATCTGTAAAATCTTCTGCCGTCTCCCAATTATACAGTCCCGGTTCAGCTCCCACATACCATCCGCTTCTGGTATCCATCATAGTGTAAAACAATGTATCTCCATTTGCTGAAACTGAATACGGCACCATATCAGGATTATAAGGATCTGACGAATCTCTATACGGTCCTGCTTCATGGCGCCATTCATACCAATCTGGACGGCCATCCTCATCACTATCTTGCCAGCGCACACCTAAAAATCGGTCCTGGATAAACCGGGTGGTACGAACAGTAAAAAATGTTCTGTTGGTAAGCGATTGATTGTATTCTAAATAATGTCTGTAAGTGTCCTGGAAAAGCTCGGTCTGACCATCATTCCAGAACATGAAACTGGGGCTAAAAATCTTTTGGTGGTTCTCCACTTGCCAGTAAGAATAATTGACACGAACCTTATTATTGGGCTTGAAGGTGAGTTTACCTAACACATCCCAGGTCTTTTTGAAACCAAAACCACGAAAACCGCTTTCCAGGTCCCAAGGCTGAACAAGATTTGCTTTATTTTGATTTAATACGGAAAGGTATTCCTCATAATTAGAGTCATCACTGGCCAAGACTGGTAATGGTTGGTAAACCTTATTATCAAATTCATAAACTCTGTATGAAGCATTGTTGGTATACTGTCCTGACAGCCAAAAAGTTAATTTCCCTCTAGTACCAAGAATCGGTCCACCTAGTCCTAAAGAAATATCATCATAGCCACGAAGGTCATCATATTCTGAACCTAAGGCTGCACCTACGCTACTTGTTTCATAGCGGAAACCATATTCAAAATTTTCTTTTCCTGATTTTGTGTGGACGTTGGAGACAGCGGACATGGCATCACCATATTCTGCATTGAAACCACCCTGCTGCCAGTCCAATTGACGAACCGACATAAGGTTTATGCGTGTACCGGTCGTATTTACGTTGTAAATGGGATTGCGTAAGTACATACCATCCATCATATAGGCAATCTCCCCAGATCTTCCACCCTGTACGTGAATTTCTTCTAACCCTTTCTCTTCATAATCAGGAATTCCGTGAGTCCGGCTTTCTACTTTTACCACTCCAGATTGCAATGTATATACTTCATTCAGATCCCGAATTGGCAATGATTCTATGGCTTCACTAGTCACTGTTACCTTGCGCGAGGTTTGAGCTTTATCCACGAGCGGTTTTTCTCCATACACTTCTACCTCATCTCCCTCTATAACAGCCACCTCCATTGTGAAATTCAGCCAGGTAGTTTGATCCATCATTACACTGACCTCTTTCATGGTCACTGTCTTATACCCAATCATCATTACTTTTACATCATAACTTCCTACAGGAAGGTTTAAAATAATATACTTTCCATTTTCATCAGCGATGGCACCCATGGCAAGTTCAGATACAAATATCTGTACACCAGGCATGGGCACGCCTTCAGTATCTTTGATCTGGCCGCGAATGGTTCCATCTGTGCCGGCATATATTGCTCCCAGGAATATGATTAAAACAGCTAGGTATTTGATAATCTTCATTTTCATTCGGGCAACTCCACGCGCTGTAGTCCTGCCGTCCTCCTGATCTGAAAAGGATCACTTAATTCCGGAATGGATTGTAAATCATGTAATTTTACACTGTGAGCCCGCTTCAAAAGATTTGATAATCCAGAACCGCCATTGGATGTGATCGAAAATCGACCTAATTCCCACCTTGATAAACCTACCCATTGTTCACTTAAAGATGTGGGATATTCATTCCATCTGATCTGAAGTTCATCCTTGACAATGCCATACCCTTCTACAAGCCAAGTTGTATTTTTTTCGCCGTATTCAACATCTGTGCCGATCATAATTTCTGTTAACGTGTTGGTCACTTTGAAAGCATCTGCAAATGTGGTATCTGCGCCGGGACAATCTGTAATATTATCAGCTGGCCAAACAGGATTAGCATAACATTCCACATTTCCATCATTATTAATAAAGCCGCGTATACTTTTAGCAGGGACAGTAACATCTTCCACTTCGACCAAGAATGATCTCTCTATACGATAAATGGCCACAGCAGTTGTATCATAATAGGATGTTTCAACATTTTCACCTTCCCGCAGCATCCCATTGGCAGAATAATAGACCACCTCATCTTCAAACTGATTCTTGAACCAGAAGCCAGCATCAATCTGACCTTCGGACCAATAATAACCATACGGTTTGAAAAAACTGGGTTTTACCAGTTTATAAATATGTTCATTTTCCTTAAAGAGTAAATAATCATAATCATCCCCTTCAGTATTATCATTCTCCCATTCTGTTTTTACGATAAAGTAATCCTGGGAACCTTCATCATCGATGATATGGCCAACGATCTGATTGGTGTAAAGTGTGACCACAGAATCCTTATCGACAACAGAAACAGATTTATGATCATCAAAATCCACAACTTCAATGATATCACCGTAGGTATTACCCCATCTGTCAGTTAAAGATTCCCCAGACTCAATGATCGATAGAACAGTTGAAGTATATTGATCAATCCAGTGAACAAGCAGACCGTTTGGGATCGGATTCCAAAGAAATAATTCATTCCCATCCGGAGAGCCATCTCCATCAAGATCGGTAAAGAATTCAGCGTCATCCACAAATCCGTTTCCTTCGTCAACAAATGATTCACCTTCATCATAAATAGTGTTTCCATTTTCGTCAGTGAAATTTTCAGCGTTGTCCCAGGCATCATTACAATTTCGATCCTGAAACGGTTCATTGCTGTCACGGGTTCCATTGCCATCTATATCATAATAGGGTTCATCCGGATCCCAGATTCCATTGCCAGAGTCAGAGGTTTCAGCGTCATCCCACGTTCCGTTATCATTGCAATCCGAATTGATTCTGAACATGAGAGAATCATTGTTCAATTGTTTTCGCTCAAAGCTAAAGGTGTAATCAAATTCCAAACGCTCCTCTGATGCATATTCGTATGTTGTATCCACCCACTCAGTTTGATCAATGAACAGAACACCTTCATCGATCAACGGTGTGTCTACCGCTGCACGATAAGCGATAATATCCATAGTATCCTTGTAGGTCACAGTGGTTGTATCAAATATCCAATCAGAATTATTGGGTTTATACCGTTGTGCTTGCACTTCCGCATCGGTATCCCAGACCAATGAATTGATATTTTTGAATTGAGTCGACTGGATCAACACTGAACCGCTTTCGATGACATCCATCGAAGTTAAAGAGTCGATCTGTGTACGATCGGTATATTCGACCTCCTCGGGGGCGATCTCCACAAGATATTCTGGAAAGCTTTTGAGTGTCAAGAGAGAAGGTTCTTGCTGAAAAAGATTCAAATATTGCTCATATTCGAACGTGAAATAACTGGATGTGAACCGGTAAAATTCTATATCCACATTTGAATCAAAATCATAAAAATAGTTTAATATGTGACCCGTCTTTCCTCCAAGGTCATCTTCCCCCAATGTGTTGGTCAATTCATCTAAAACATCTTCCTGCTTCTTTGATGATTCTTCACAACCATTCACAAAGAAAAGAAAAATAATAAGTAATAAGAAATTGAGCTTTTTCATGTGCTTTGATGTCATAGATTAATGAACGAATAAATAAAGCGGTGCTACCATAAATGATAACACCGCTTCAATGTTTTTTATTGGTCCAATCCTCTTCTTATTTCATCAAGACAAGTTTTCGGGTCAACGTCTGACCTTTCTGGGACATCTTATAGAAATACACACCACTAGCCAAATCACCTGCATTCAATTCTAAAGTGTATTCTCCGGGTTCTTTTGTCTCATTCAAGAGTGTTTGAACCTTTTGCCCTACCACATTGTAAAGTGCGAGTTCCACTTTCCCTGCATGCTCAACAGAATACATGATTGATGTTTTGGGGTTGAATGGGTTTGGATAATTTTGTTCCAAAGTGAATGATCCTGGGAGTGATGCATTATCATCGATTCCCAATTGTAATGCTTCACCATACATGACAAACCAAATGTTCTGTTGAAATGCGGCCATGTTTGCCGGATCACTCAAATGGTTTTGTGTATAATCCGGCTGGTTATAGATCATAAAGCAATTTGTATCTGTGGCTGCTGGGGACATATGTACATACATTTCATCTTCCTGCAAACCACCTGTGTTGGTGATATTTTCCGGTTCGCTCCAAGTAGCGCCGCCATCTTCTGATTTGCATAGGAAAATATCCCAGTTGAATCCAAGTTGTGAAGTATCACCCAAGGCATGGTAAGCTACCCACATTACATCATCATTATGATTACTAATAGCACCTGTTCCAAACACATTAAAGTAGTTTCCACCACCATTACCATCCGGCATACCTGATTCACCAAATGTAGAGGATAGTTCAGCAATCGGTGCTGCTTGCCATGAACCAGGGTTAGTAGGATCATCAGACCAAAGGTGATATAATCCTACTCCACCTAAAGCCACATATATATATCCGGCCTGATCAGATTCAACAACCATAGTTGTGAAAATATGTAATGTACCACTTTCATCCACGTGTACTTCATGATCATAAAGTGGAAAAACACCCGGAAGATCTGTCGGTGTAAATGTCGTGTCTCCAGTAGTATCATTTACACTGTAAAATAATACTGAGTCAGGTAAAAAACCTGATTCAACAAAGACGCGTTCCATGGTAGTATCTGGAAGAAAATAATAATCAGTACCTCCAATACCGTCTGAACTCCATGAAACTCCATAATCGGTCGTCTTACGTATAATGAAATTATGGCGTTCGGATAGTGTAGAATCTGTTAAATATGCTGTACACATAGCATAGCCTACTCCGCTGCTATTGATGTCTACAGTTGTTTGTGATGTAGTCCCAGTACTTCCACTTCCACCTAAATCATCCTGATTGAACAGTATTTCCGGCAATGAATAGAACTGATAATTTCCTGAAAAATTAATCGTAGATCTCATGAAATATGCAGATTTATCTGGAAAACTTGCATCTGGAGAGGCGCTCCACTGTGTAGACGTAATCACCATGGCCTTATCAGACCCATCGTTTACTAATACAGGTGAATTTACCCACATGTCCCCGGGAGCATCCAGGGGGTCTGTTCCACTATACCATCCAAAATTTATATCAACAGTTGGTTGAAAATATGAACCAGCAAACCACCCAAATTCATCATAGGTGTACATGGGGCGGCCGCCATTGTTCGTGGCACTTCCTGTATAAAGAGTGGCTTCTGTCCAAACAACATAAGGATAATCTTCATCAGCCACTGCACTGGGATAACGGCCCATTAACGGTCCGTCTATGACCTGTGTATTGGGACCCATAATTTCTGCATTTAAACCTGAAAAATTCGTAAATGTTATACCATCTTCAGATAAAGCCGATTTAATAAAACCACTATTGTTGGCTGAACTGGTATTTCCCTGTTCGTCCGTAAAGGGTTCTAATACCCATCCGCGGTAACCGATATTAATCCCTTTATTGGCAACAAATGAAACGGGGCTGGTATGAGGAACGACCATTCCGTAACCATGGACGGATGAATCCAACAATGTGGCTGTCACATTTGGATTTTGTGCACCACGCAGAGCTCGATTATTCCGTATGACCTTTGGTAGTGCCTGCAGATCGGTGACCTGTGACTCATCAATGATCTTTGTATATTCATTTGAAATTTTATCTTGTTTTTCTACTTTGAGTATGTCGGCATTCAGAGCCGTACTAATACCAACATAGAGTATTATTGACAGATATTTTTCCATGATAATCCCTTCATATTAAAATAAATTATTAAGGCTATTTAGAACTGTTAATAGTACCAAAATCACTTAATATAAACAAGGAGAAACAAACGAAATTAATTGTTACATTTCTCATTTATCTACAATTTCACATATCTAAAATGGACGATATTTAATGAAAATACGAATATTACTAATCATTTACTCAATTAATTTATTATTGGCAGTTGATGCTATGCCCGGGTTAATTACACATCATCAGCCCGATGGTACACCAATTCAATGTGATTTAAAAGGTGATGAATGGGCTAACTGGCATGAAACAACAGACGGCTGGAGCATAGCAATAAATGAAGATGACGTCTGGATGTATGCTGAAGGAATTAATGGTAGATTGTTGATACCTGGCAGCAGGGTTGTTGGGCAAGATGCGCCTCCATTACATATTGAAAAACATTTAACACCCATACCAGAGCATCGTCCTATTCATAGTTCGAATGTTAACCTCCATTCCACACGAACTGATACATTTCATGTACCGGTGATCTATTTTCAATTCCCGGATATGGCAGTGACCTATCCCATCAGTGATATTGACAATATATTTAACCAGGAAGGTTATGGCCATCCAGGTAATCCCGGTTCCGGAAGTTTTCGTGAATTTTACGAAGAGATTTCTTACGGTCAATTCAGTCCCGTTTCTCAGGTGGTGGGTGTTTTCACCGCTCCTCATAATCATGATTATTACGGCAATGATCAACAAAACAGCGGCACAAGGCAAAGACAACTGATGCGGGCCATGGTGGATTCAGCTGAAGCTTCCGGGGTCGACTGGACAGTATTTGACAATGATGGAGACGGCGATGTGGATTGTGTAACCCTAGTCCATGCCGGCCAAGGTGCAGAACAAGGGAACGGTTCGAATATCTGGTCCCACCGCTGGTCGCTGGGCGGCAGCAATGCAGTTACCTATGATGGCGTTCTAATCAATGACTATAATGTAAATCCTGAGATCCAGGGAACCGGGATCGTTGCCATTGGAGTTATTGCTCATGAATTCGGCCATGCACTGGGACTTCCAGATCTTTATGATACAGATTATACTTCATCAGGGTCCGGTAAATTGGCATTGATGGCCAGTGGCTCATGGGGCACGACAGGGAACACACCTTGGTATCCTTCTGCGATGAATGCCTGGTGTAAAACTGAAATGGGCTGGTCCAACGTGTTCACGATTAGTTCCGCACAAACAAATGTAGAACTGGAACAGTCTTACACCAACAATACCATCTACCGCGTGGATAATCCCGAAGACAACAGTGAGTATTGGCTCATTGAGAACCGCCAGAAGAAAGGTACCGATAATCTCATGCCACAGCCGGGATTACTTTTTTGGCATATTGATACAGAGAAAACCGACCAGGGCTGGGCGCCAAATAATGATGAACCCCATTACGGTGTTGGTCTCGAACAGGCTGACGGTCTATTTGAATTGGAGAATGATGGTGCCAGTGACAGAGGTGATCCATTCCCGGGTTTAACAGAGAATCATGAATTCACCCATTGTACCATGCCCAGTACTGAAAGTTATTATTATGAACCTTCCATGGTTGCTTTCACCAATATTTCTTATGCCGATTCCATCATGACCTTCGAGGTTAGCTTCGATGATATAGCAACCGGGACCATGAGTGCCATAGGTTTTGGCGATGCGTACGCTGTCGGTTATTTGTCCATTTCCATGGCCAACAGTGTTACCTTGAATGAACTTTCATTTGAATTGTCCCAGCACCCAAACATTCTTTTATTGGAAAGTATCAATGTATCCGGTCGAGCCAGTGCTGATTCAATTATTGTTACTAATAATTTTATAGAGTTGGTAAACCCCGTCATTCCTGCCGGTAGCGGGGAAATATTAATGTTGACTGTTTTTGCCAATACCGGCTCGGATGGCACAGTAAATGTCAGCGCTGAAGATGTGACCGCTAATGATGCCAATGGAAATATGGTTTGTTTTACCTTTGATGAAAGCGCATATCTTGTGAATACTATTGTCCAAGGGATTGCAGTGGATTCAGCCACTGCTTTCCCAGGAGAAACAGCTCCGGTATATATTGACCTGCATAACTCTATTCCAATCCGTATGATCATAGCTACAATAAATACCTCACACCCTAACCGCTTGTACCCTGTTGCTGAAACGTATGTGGATGCAAATAATAATGGTACTTATGACCAGGGAGAAAACTTCTTTGATATCAATAACGATGGTTTTTGGACCCCTGCGGTCCAGCCAACGGACCGCACGGCGAATTGGGACTTTTCCTACCAAATAAATGACGCTGGTATCATTGTGGCTGGGATGCACACTATCGATACCATTGCTATTGGTACCGGACCCATTTTCCAGATCAATTATATGGTAAACAGCAATGCCCCGGCAGGGAATGTAAGTTTGATCCTAGCGAATGTGAACCTGGCTGATATGTTTGGTAACTACAACCTGCAGTATACAGGTACGAATGGCGTATTTATCATTTCATTATTAAGTACAGGTAGTGAGAGTATTATCCCGGAAAAATTTTCCATGTCCGCCAATTATCCCAATCCATTCAACCCGGTGACCCATGTAAACTTCGATATTCCTAATCAATCGAACGTAACCTTTACGATCTATTCATTATTGGGTCAGGAAATCCTTTCCGTATCAGCATCCTATGAACCGGGCTCGTATAAATTCACCTGGAACGGCCGGGATCAGTTAGGAAATGAACTTTCATCTGGTGTCTATCTGTTGAAAATGGAAACGGAAAATTTCCTAAAAACCAGAAAACTAGTGTTGATGAAATAAATTAAGCCGATTTACGGCGGCGGCGGTACAGCGGGCTTTTGTTCTTTTCGATTACATCTTTTGTAATGATGATCTTATGCACTCCATCCATTTCAGGAATATGATACATAATTTCCATCATGGCCTTTTCCAAGACTGAACGTAAACCACGAGCGCCGGCTTGGTGTTCATATGCTTTAGTAATTACAGTCTTGAGAGCATCTTCCCGAAACTCCAATTCGATCCCCTCCATGCGGAAAAGTTTCTGATACTGTTTAACTAATGAATTTTTTGGCGATATCATCACCTCGTATAATTCAGCTTCTGTTAAGGAATCCAACGTTGTGATTACCGGCAGGCGACCAATCAATTCCGGGATGTAGCCAAATTCAATAAGGTCCTTTGGTTTTATTTGAGATAAAACATCCTGGCTTTCAGTTAGTTGACGTTTTTTACTGCCTCCGAATCCAATCTCACCTTTGCCAATGCGCCGGGAAATAATTGTATTCAATCCTTCAAAGGAGCCGCCGCAAATGAATAAAATATTTTTTGTATTCACCGGGATCAAACTCTGTTCAGGATGCTTGCGCCCACCTTTTGGTGGCACGTTGGCAATCGTCCCTTCCAGTATTTTCAGAATGGCTTGCTGCACACCTTCCCCGGACACATCCCGGGTAATGGAACTGCTGGGCGACTTTCGACCGATCTTGTCAATTTCATCAATGTACACAATTCCCTGTTCAGCGGAATTGATACTATAGTTTGCTACTTGGAGTAATCGTACCAAAATATTCTCCACATCTTCACCCACATAACCCGCTTCCGTCAAGGATGTTGCATCAGCAATAGCAAAAGGTACGGATAGAAAGCGAGCGAGAGTTTGGGCAATGAGCGTCTTCCCGGTCCCCGTGGGACCGATCATAAGAATATTGCTTTTTTCAATCTCAACACCATCATCTACATCATTATAAAAAATACGTTTATAATGGTTATGGACGGCCACCGCCACAGACTTTTTAGTGTCTTCATGGCCAATGACGTATTGATCCAGGTATCCTTTTATTTCTGAAGGACGGGGAAGAGTTTTATGCTTGGGCGAAGGAGTGTCCGTATCCGGAATGGGGTCAGGTGTAATTTCGGAGCGTCTGGCCGGATCGGATTTCATCTTATTTCCTGGATGCCAGTACGGAGTCGATAATGCCGTATTTTATAGCTTCATCAGCGCTCATGAAATAATTACGATCTGTATCTTTTTCAATCTTTGTGATTTTTTGACCTGTTTGTTTAGCCAAAATTTTATTCAGTTTACTTTTGAGGCGAATGATTTCATCGGCTTGGATTTTGATATCCGTCGCCTGGCCTTCTGCCCCACCCAAAGGCTGGTGAATCATAATCCGGGAATTGGGAAGCGCCGAGCGTTTCCCTTTCTTTCCGCCGGCCAAAAGAAACGCGCCCATACTGGATGCCTGTCCCATGCAAATCGTTGCCACATCGGGTTTAATATAATTCATGGTATCAAAAATAGCCATGCCGGAGGTGATGTATCCGCCGGGAGAATTGATATAAAGATAAATGTCTTTATCGGGATCTTCTGCTTCCAGAAATAAAAACTGGGCAATGATCAATGAAGAGACAGTATCGTCAATCGGCGTGCCCAAAAAGACGATGCGTTCTTTGAGTAATCGTGAATAAATATCATAGGCCCGTTCGGTGCGGCCGGTCTGCTCCACCACCATGGGTATGAGTTGTGCTATTTCGTTTTGTCGTTTAGTCATGTGTGTGCGCTTCCTGCTGGCGGAGATCCTTTGTCTTGACTTCCACCTCTTTTATTTTAGCAAATTGACGGAGGTAATCTAATATCTTCTTTTCCATTAAATCATCCTCAATTCTTGTGCGGTTGCTGGGCTTTTTATAGTACTTTTCGATCTCTTTTTTATGATCTGGTGAACGGTCCAACAATTTTTGTATCTCTGACTGAACATCTTCTTTGGTCACTTCAAGCCCATTTTCGTTAATGACAGCTTTGCGCACCAAGAACCACTTCATGTTCCGTTCCGCAACCGATTGATACGTTTCCCGCACTTTGGCTTCATCCACTTCCTCTGCACCGGCTTGACCGGATTGCTTAATGTCTTCCACCATATGCTCCAAGTACGATTCCACCATGGAGGGTGCAAATTCCGGATTGACTTTTTCGATCAATGCATCGGATAACTGCCTTTCGAATGCTTCCTGGCTGCGGTGTTCATAATTATCTTTAATACGTGTTTCCACATTGGCCCGGAGTTCGGCTTCTGTGGTTGCTTCGGGATCGACTTTCTTTATGAATTCTTCATTGATTTCTGGCAGCACTTCTTTTTCAACGTTGATCACACTTACTTCGTATTCAGACTTTTCGCCTTGCTCATTTTCCGTAAGGTGCATGCGGATTTTATCTTCCGGTTTGGCTCCTTTGAGCTTGTCCAGATTTTCATCCTTGATGACGCCGCCGCCCACTTTTAAATATTGTTTTTCCAGTTTTTTGCCAATGATGGCAACACCGCTGGGATCCAGTTTTTGGAGATCCGCTAAAATAAAATTCCCTTCTTCTGCACCGGTTTCAACCGTTTCCATGGTGGCGTGGTTGCGGCGTAGGTCACGAATGACATTATCAATATCTTCCTGGTCATAAATATAATTCGTCTTCTGTACTTTAAAGGCCCGTTTGCGGAGTTTGGGCAAAATAATTTTTGGTTCTACTTCAAATTTTGCTGTAAAGGACATATCACCTTCATGCTGAAAATCCACTTTTTCTACTTCAGCTTTATTCACAGGTAAAAGGTCTTTTTCCTTGAGCGCTTGTAAATAATATAAATTCAAGGCATCTTCCACAAAGTCCGCTTCCATGGCCGGCTTGAATTGTTTCATCAAAACCTTCATGGGGACCTTACCAGGACGAAAGCCTGGAAGATTCACTTTTTTACTAAATTTTTTGGCGTGTTTATTAAATCCCTCTTCTAGTTCTGCCCAAGGGACTTGGACGGACATTTCCCGGGAATACGTATTTATTTCTTTTACATTTATTTCCACAATTTCCTCTTAAAAAAACGGATGGGAATATAGTTTAGTTGGAGTGTATTTCTTTAAGGAAAAAGAGATTTATTTAGATGTTATTTTAATAATATTACACCTTTATATAACAAAAACATACTCCCCATCTGAAAAACGTGATAAATATCATTATGATTAAAATGTTTGTGGAAAGAAAATCCGCTTTGCTGAACGGCAGTTCCGGCAAACGCCATGAGAACACTAAAAATAATCCAACTGGTTCCATCACTTTGAAATCGTAATAACGAATAAAGCATCATGAGCAGAAGCAGCATCATAGCTGGAGTATAAAAACGGATCACAGTTTTGAAATCATCATTTCGTGTAATAAGTATCATATAAACGATAAGTCCTAATAAGGGTAGCCATTTCAGCCAATCCATTGTGTTGAATGGTACAACATGGTACAGCCCACCCAAAAGCATGGAAAAGGTCGTGAGTCCAATGCAGTATAAAGTTATTCTCCAAATAAATGTATGAATGCTTTGAGGTAAATGGGGACCGATTCCGTGGGTCATCGCACCGAGTAATCCAGCCAAACTCATGAAGAAAAACACCAGCATAAAATGTAAGTGAACACTCATAAGTTTGGTGGCATAAATACCGTATAATTCCCGGGCGAAGTATAAACCCAGACCAAAAATGAGCAGATCAGTAAACGCTGTCATAGGTTCGTAGATGAGCGGTTTATTCACCGGGGCCGCACACACGTTTTATTGTATGATAAACAATCCGTGTGCCCATCATCAAATTTTCCACCGACAAGCTTTCGTCAATACCATGTATAGATTGAACGTCCTTTTCTGTCACCATGACGGGAATAAGCCCGTAGCAATTCACACCTTTGGCCTGAAAAAACTGGGAGTCTGTTCCGCCAATTGTCATAAAGGGCATGGCCAGTGCATCCGGCTTTTCACGATGAAGTTCATCAGATAAAATGTTAAAAAAGTCTGTTTCCCAGCTGGATACATGCTTGTTCCGGGGAATACGTTTGGAAATGAATTGCACCCGGTCGTCATTCACCACATATTTCAGATCATCTAAAAATTCTTCCGGTTCCACATGAGGCAGCAGGCGTATATCCAATGTTGCTGTGGCTTTTTCCGGAATGATATTAGTCTTATAACCAGAATTCAACATGGTGAGTGAAATGGTATTGCGCAGCATGGCATTGGTAGACACACTGGTGCCAGCTACAGAACCTCCAGCCAAATAACGCACCAGCCCATTATCCAGGCTTTTCATGACAAACCCTTGTCCTCCACCAGTGCTTTCTCCCAAGCGATTGAACATTTCATCAACGACCGGGGATATTTCCAAAGGTGTATTCCAATTCACAATCCTGGTAAGAGCTTTTACCAATATCTCATTGGGATGATCCTTGTAAGGACGCATACCATGACCGGACTTCCCTTCCACAACTGCTTCCACCCAGAAGGATTTTTTCTGGGCCACGGCAATGGCAAAAGCGCTTACTCCGGGGAAGGAATCCTCTGACCCAATTCCACCTTCATCCCAGACCCATTCCGGATCCAGCTTGTCCCAGTGGTTCTCGATCATCCATGAAGCGCCCAGAGGACCTAATATTTCTTCATCAGCCACAGCCAAAAATTTGATGGTTCGTTCCGGGCGCCAGCCTTCCCTGTGTAGCTGGATCATGGCCATCAACTCCATGATGCCCATGCCTTTCATATCAATGGCACCCCGGCCGTATACAATACCATCTTTCAATTCACCATCGAACGGCATTTCATCCCAGAAATCTTCATCCACCGGCACTACGTCCATATGGTTTATTATAAGCAATGGTTTTAATTCAGGATTCATGCCTTTCAGTTCCGCCAAAACGTGCATACGTCGCGGATCTTCCGGAACAGTAAATGTTTCAAATGCAATATCTTCTTTTTCAAAAATATCTGCAAACCACTTCGCTGCTTGGCGAACGTCTCCGGGAGGATTACTCGTGTCAATCTGTAAATATTGTCGAAACAGATCCACCGTCTCATTGCGGGTTTTCTCCCAGTTGGGTTCAGCAATTAGAAAAGAAATGGAAAAGATTAATAATTTGCTTTTTGTCATTTTACAAGTCCATAATGATATTCAATATCTGAATAATATCAAAGAATGTTACGTCCCCGTCCTCATTCATATCAGCTGCAAATTGCACACAAGGTTCGATCTCGCCAGCATCCAGAATAATATCCACTGTTGTCAACACATCCATGATATCCACCACCTCATCTGTATTCACATCGCCTTTGCTCCATTGTGCACAGGAATCCTGGGACAGCATCGCTGGTACTTTCATGGCAATACAATGAATTGCCCCATTGGCAGAAATAATCTGGTTACAGTCATAACCGATGATTTCATAGCCGGGCATAATTTGTTCATATTGCGTCAGTACATCTGCATCAGTGGAAAAACCGTAAACCGGCACGAAAACTTTTTTATTCACAATGAGTGAATTGATATAGGTATAGGTAACACCCCCACTGTATGGTGGCATGAGCATCCGTTCCACAGTATAGGGCCGGCCGTTGCCGTTTGTTAATCCCGAAATTTGTGCAGCCACATTATTACAAATGTTATAATTATTTCCGGCTCCCGCCGTTGATGATGTGTATTCTCCCACGATCACGGTTGAATCATTAATAACCTTGACGAACATATCGATATGACCAGTGCCGTCGTATTCCAAATGATCGGTGATGATCACATTTTCCACTCCGTAATAATCTAGGAAATATTCGTCCAATTGATCCTGGGTGAGGTTGGGGTCAAACCCCTGGCTGCCATCAAAAATAACATCAGAAATAAACACATTTCCCGTACCGTCCAGCAGCATATTGCCCCCGGCTTCAACGAGCCCCAAACCATAATAATCGATATTCCATTCCGCCGCCAGGTTCTCCGGATATTCATCATCCTGCGGCCGGGGACGGTTATATACCAAGTCAAGGATAGCTCGAGAACCATCAGGTTGGTAAATCCACCAGGGACCGTAATCCCGTATCCAGACGGAATTTGTAGGTATCTGTTGAAAAACAACATTATCCATATTTACGCCATTGCCGGAAAGTGTTGCTGATGCGGATGTTGCTTCATTGGCATTGTCCACCACCACCCAGGCAGTATCCTCTTCTGCTACTTCCTTGATTAAATCGGTGAGGAGGGTATAGTAAGATTCCCAGGCAAATATGATACCGGCCACGGAATCAAATTCTGCCGGGGCGTACACCACGCTGTCGGGTGGATCGGTGATCGTTCGGCTGATGCCGATCTCATTGAGGCGTGTTTTTTCTTCCCCAGTAAGACTACGGGGTAATGGATCTTGCCCAACGACAAATGTAATGGTCAATATGGATATTATAAGATATTTCATCTGCACAAATTTAAAACGAATAAGATTAGTGCTCTGCTTAATTGATTCTTTGCTTAACCACCCATATAGGAGTGGTTGTTATTTTTCGTATTTTTCTATTTTGCTTTGCCACTTTTCAGCTTCATCGTTATTCCCTCGCTTTTTCATGCCGTTAATGATGATCCCGCATTTTTGAAGAATCATATTCACTGTTGCTTTTTCATCTTCATCATTTAATGCTCCGAACGACATCATTTTTTCCAATGCTTTTACTCGAAAACGATCCATACCCCAGTATTTCCTCGACAGCTGGTCTTCATGCCCGCCGTATTTCACGATTAATGGTTCATCAATAAATAATACAGAATATTTAGCACAGATACGCAGCCAAAGGTCATAATCCTCACACACTTCCAAAGATTCATCAAAAACGCCAACGTCTTTAAATACCGATCTATGGATCATTACAGATGATGGAGATATCACGCAAAGCGGCAGGCATCTTTCATAGATTATTCCGCCAAACTTTTTGTGCTTTTTCATGGGATTCACACGCTGGCCATTGCGAATCCAGATTTCTTCTGTGTGGCAGATCAATTTGTCATCAATACAAATGGCGTCCCACTGCTTTTCCAATTTTTCTTTCAGCCATTCATCATCAGAATCCAGGAATGCAAGCCACTCTCCTCCTGCTTTTTTAATACCCATATTTCGGGCAGCGCTAACTCCACGGTTGTCTTGTGAGATTATACACAACCCGGGATAATTCGCTAAAACTGCATTCGTTTCATCGGTTGATCCATCATCAACAACAATGATTTCTCTGGGTTTAAGGGTTTGGGATAAAACAGAATCCAGCGCTTTGGGTAAAGTGTGTGCCCGATTGAACGCGGGAATAATGACAGAAATATCAGGCTGGCTTTTCGGTGTCACAATAAATACACTTTGCCCCTGCTTGTACGTGAAACCCGCACTCGGGGCAGTCCCATTCGTCGATGTCCAGAACAGTATAGGAATCTTCTGTTTTATTTTTCGCGGCTACGTAAACAATGATACCAATCACCACGGTAAAAAAAATAAATATAAGGAATAAATATAGGCCCATCAGAATTCTAAAATCACTCCGCCAACAGGCATTGTCTTGTACTGCCAGTACATTTCCTTTGTCCCATCCGCCAAGTAAATATATTCCCAGGGATTGTCGGTGTTAAAGACATTCAAAATATCCCAAAAGACTACCATATTCACCCGTTTAAAATAAAACCGCTGCTGCAGCATTAGATCCAAGCGCAGATAGGATTCATATCGTGCTGTGTTCCAGGGCTTGGATGATTCCACATACCAATCGCGAACTGTGTGATCATAAGTTTTCGGTGTAAAGGGTCGGCCACCCATATATCGGAACTTGAAACTGATTTCAAATTCATCACTGGGCATAAAGGGCAGCCAGGAAAAACTCCTGGCCCAGACATTCTCCTTGAATTCCCGATACCAGTCATAATCAGCATAGCGAATCTTGTACCCACCGATGATGTTCACTACATCTCCATAATCATAAGTCCAGGGATAGTATTTATTGGAACGGGGATCCACTCCTTCCGCAATTGAATGGGACCAAGACAAAGACCCATACCAGTTTTTTGAATATTTTTTCTGAATGAATAGTTCTATACCATTTGATCTGCCGCTGCCGCCATTAATGGTATTATAAATATTCAAACTATCCCTGCCATCAGAGCCTGTTAGCATCTCAAAGGTGACCATATCATCATATTCTTTATTGAATACTTCAAGGGTCAGACGCGTATCAGCAGCAAGGAAATATTCCAATCCAATAACGGCCTGGTCAGCATAATAGTTTTTTAATTTTCTGGGAGTACCCCGTTCTGAATTTAGATAATGATTAAAGGGCGGCTGAAAATAACGCCCGGCAGAAAAATTCAATGATAGCACTTCACTGAAACGATAGGATAAACCAAAGCGGGGCGAGGCACTGCTTGCCCCGGTAAAATCCAGATAATCGTAGCGTACTCCAGCAAAAATTTCCAGAGTCCGGATCGGCTGCAAAGAAACATGAAGAAAACCACCCATTTTCCAGTAATCCATAATTGCATTTGTTTTGATCGTGTCCGCCACTCCAAGTGTATATAATTCCGTAACAATTGTATTTGGATCGTCAAAATATTTCAAATAGAATTCATCGCTGGATATTGTATTGTCTGGCAGTGGTTCCGATGGCAGAGAATAGCCGTAAAGGATCGTAGGCCTTGGTTCAAACCAGTTATCATAATCCAGGTTGATGGTCTTGATACTAAAGCCGGTGTTGACATCTATCCCGGGCCTGATCTGATAATTTACCTCGCCGCGGAAAGTTGTTTCATTGTCCAGATCACGCCGTTGATGGTACATATCCCGCCGATTGTCTTCAGCCAGTTCGTATACATCCGTATTCAATTGTACAAGGCTTTTGGATAACGAAAGAATGCTGAAACCCTTTTTAGAGAACAGGTTTTTGTAGGTCATGCCCACGGTAGCTTGTTGAGAATCAAATTCTACGTTTTCCGCTCCGCGTAGCCCTGGATTGTCTTCTCCCTCAATATTGATGGCATCGATTCCGCCAATATAATTGAACATTAGTTTTTTTGTTGGCGACAGATCGTAAGTGATTTTGCCCTGGCTCGACCAATACTGGGGCACGGCCTGCATCCCTGTAGATACTATGACAAAATCCAGAAAGGATCGTTTTAAAGAAAACAAGTAAGATCCATTATCCGCCAGCGGCCCTTCCACATTTGCACCAAAACCAGCCATATTCATACTGATTTCACCCAAGTGGTTTTCCCGGTTCCCTTCTCTTAAAGTAACATCCATCACCGAAGAAAGCTTTTCACCATATCGTGCCGGAAAAGCACCGGCATAAAAATCAATCCGTTCGATAAATTCCGTATCCACCATAGTTATCGGACCCCCTCCTTTGCCATGTTCAGGATAGTGGTTGGGGTGGGGAATTTCCAGGTAATCCATGACAAACAGATTTTCTCCCGGTGCCCCGCCACGAACGATGATTTCGTTATACTGATCCGACCCGGACACTACTGATGGCAGAGCCTGCATCATGGCCATAATATCGTAGGCGCCAACGGGATCTGAACGGATTTCCTCAATATCCACTGTCCGGCTGCTGGTGATGGCATCCCGTGTTTGCTCAAAATATTTCGCTGTAACAGTAACACCTTCGCCTTCTAGCACAGCGGGATGCAGATCAAAATTTGCGGTGGTCGTCCGCTGTGGAACAATATGCACATTAGCCCGTGATACTGCTTCGTAACCGATCATAGAAACACGAATATTGTAACTACCCACGGGCACTTTTTCTATCCGAAAATAACCCTCCATGTCGCTGGCAGCACCCAGTTCCGTGTCACTGATAATAACATTGACTCCAATCAGTGGCTGGTGGGTAGCCGCATCCCGAATGAGACCTGCCAGGTTTCCAGTTTGGCTCCAGATTAAATCTGTAAGGGCTAAAAATAACAATAATTTTCTCATGCTACTTAATGAGGTTATCCACTTTTGGTTGTTAGATAGAAACACTTTATAAACACATTAGAAATAAAACGAAAAAGCCCCGCCAGCCAATGCTAACAGGGCCCTGAAAAAAAGATTGGTGAGGTCATATTACTGCCTTAATCTGTAACAGCAGCCTTCCATTGTGTTTAGGAATTTTTCCACTTGCGAAGAAGTGAAAAATAATTCATTAATAGGTTCGAATGTATCAACATCATACATGATGGCATCATAGTCACGAAGGAAATTCGATTCCAGTTTACGGACCATGTCCAGCATAACCTGTTTAGGAACTCCCTTACTCCGCAGGAAATTCACTTGAATATTTAAGGTGCCTTCGCTGGTCATGTGAAACAATGGCAACACACCAAAATCAGAATTGCAGCGAAATGTTAGAGTACCATGATCTGATCCACGTCCCCAGGATATTTCATCAGCGTGCTTTTCACTGAATTCGATTAGGGCATTTCCGACTTTAGCCACTTCGCGGCTGCAGTTTTCAGTCATATGTTCAGTGAAACGGGTTTTATTCCATTTTGACATTTAGTTTACTACCTCGAATGAAATTCAAAAATTTGTTGCTTACGCAGTGGGAAATCTAAGACTTTTTCTTTACAAGGAAATAATCAAATTCTAGAAAAACTATAATAATAAAAAAGGCCGCATATATGCGGCCTTTTTTGTATTAAAGGTGTAGGTTATAATTCATCTGCATGCTTGCTCAAATAACTGGCAACACCTGATGCTGTATTTACCATCCCTTCATCTCCTTTTTGCCAACCTGCAGCGCATACCTGACCATTTTCTTCAAAAAATTGAAGAGCTTCAACGATTCTAACCACTTCATCCATGTTACGGCCTAACGGTTCATCATTTACGATCTGATGCCGAACGATTCCATTTTGATCAATCACAAATGTAGCACGCATGGCAACACCAGCAGGGTAATAAGAATCACCTCCTTCAGATTGTATACCGTATGCTTTTGCAATGGAATGATTCATATCAGCAGCTAAAGTATATTTCAATTTTCCCACACCACCATCATTAATGGCGGTATTTCTCCAAGCAAAATGTGTATGGTGAGAATCTATCGAAACACCAACAACTTCCACGCCTAATTCCGTTAGTTTGTCCATCCGATGATCCATAGCGATTAATTCAGATGGGCAGACAAAGGTAAAATCCAAAGGGTAAAAGAATACCACCGCGTATTTTCCATTCCTGGCATCAGTAAAGTTGTAATCCCCAACAATTGAATCATCGGCTAAAACAGCTTGTGTCGTAAAGTCCGGTGCTTTTCTTCCTACAAGTACACTCATTATTTATTCTCCTTTTTTATTATTTGTGTTTTTTACATGTTCCAATGATAGTCATTTCCACATCATCTACTTCAAACTTGTAATTCTTTCTTATTTTTTTACGGATACTGTCATCCTGCAAGTGAACATCAATTATTTCTCCGCAGACCTTACATTTCATATGATCGTGAGACGCCGTATTCCAATCGTAACGGGAAATATTTCCATCAGTAATAGCTTTAATTGTTCCCTCTTCATCCAGTTGTTTCAGATTCCTGTATACCGTTCCAAGACTCAAATTAGGGAGTCTTTTTTTAGCTTTAGTATAAATCCAGTCAGCTGTTGGATGAGCATTTGTACTTTCCACAATTTCACGGATTATTTCTCTTTGAGAGCTAAATCTCATTTATGAAAATAGTAAATAAATAATAACAATTACTATTATTATTTAAATTTATATTATGAGGTAGGTTTTATTAATTTATTCGTTTTCTGTATAATTGCCCGGACCAGTACCCCTCCTAAAACTAACAAGCCGCCTATCAATGAATATGGTCCCATCGTTTCACCAATTATCAAATATACCAGTAGAGGATTAATGATTGGTTCAATAGATGGATAAATTATTGCATCTAGTGCAGACACGTATTTAATCGCAATGGCAAACAATATATAAGGGATACCCAGTTGTACCACACCCAGTGTGAGTATCAACACGACAGATTGTTTATCAGCTGCAAATCCATTTAATATTACTGGCAGACATATCAAAAACGTTAAGGCATTGCCTAAAATGATCGATTCAGCCGGGGAAGCATCTTTTTGTTTACGCAGCAGGATAGTGAACATCCCAAAAAATATACCAGCAGTCACACCGCAAATATTTCCTAAATGGTCGCTGAACGTGAGTTCATCCAGGAAAAAAAGTACTAGCCCCAAAAGCATGACACCAATCGTGAGCCAATCAATCATTGTTGATCTTTCCCCTAAATATGAAAAACTTAATAAGGCAACATAGACAGGAGCCGTATATTGCAAAAGTATAGCATTCCCCGCTGTTGTAAGTTTATTAGCTATGACAAATAATGTAACTGTGGCCGCATATGCAACAGCTGCTAATAGTTGGTATTTATTCCAAGTAAAGCGCGGTCTTTTGACATAGAATAATATTACCATCCCCG
>Ga0208409_1000225_pt1 | contig 25945 bp, 20 predicted proteins | sample ETNtaG_29_FD_185784 | JGI IMG/M metagenome (GOLD analysis project Ga0208409, IMG submission 185784) | Marine microbial and viral communities from oxygen minimum zone, Eastern Pacific Ocean - ETNP201406SV201 (SPAdes) (version 2) | ecosystem: Environmental > Aquatic > Marine > Oceanic ...
ACGTATTTTATGCAGACAAATTAGAAGTATTAAATACTATTAATATATATTATCAGCATTAACCACTAACGAAAACAAGCTGGTAATCCATAGTATTAAAACCAAAATGGTTATATATTATTTAAATTAATTTAGGAGAAAAACAATGATCAGCACCTACATCAAAAGGGCCGTCATTATTCCTCTTTATTTACTCGTGAACAGCTGTGGCTTGCCTCCTCAAGGACATTTAGGACACAGCACAAACACTCAGGTTGTTTTGAGTGAAGCAAATTATATGGTAATCAACACCGTAAGAGGACAGGCAAGCGCAACCCTTATTTTAGGTGTTGGTCCCTTTAACAGCAGGTTGTATTCTAGAGCAAAAAGGGATCTGCTGGAAAATGCCAACTTAGCAGGTGGGGGAAATAAGTCTCGTGCTCTTATAAACATCACTACAGATGAACAAATAAGATATTTTTGGTTTTATTTTCCCTTCTGGTGTTCAAAAACGGTATATATTACAGCAGATGTTATTGAGTTTAAGGAGAATTAAATAAATGCGAAATTATTTTATATTGGTATTAACGGCGCTAATCAGTTTCGCGCTGTGTAATGAAAGAATATTTAATTTAAAATCTGGCAATAAAGTAACAGGAGATATCGTTAATATTGATGATAGTGGGAACTATACAGTGAACACGTCAATGGGTGAGGTCGTATTCAATCAAAATGAAATTGTAATGGAACATGTAAAGATCACCACAACTGATGGTGATCGTATCATAGGTGTGCTACAAAATGAGGATAATGACAAATTTCATATTAAGACTGATATTGGATTATTGTCCATTGCAAAAATTAAAGTCAATTTAATAGACTTTAACTATGATGATATAGAAAGTGATGACGGTTTTCTTAATGGTCTGAGCAAGTCTGATAAAAGGTTTTATTTTGGCGACGAACAATTAATTGACGTCTGGTTTGATCCTACTGGGAATGTCTTGTCTGAAGGAACAATTTACATTAGCGGATTATCTGGAGCATATGGAATTACTGATAAATTTCAAATATCATTACGGGTTTGGGATTATCTTTTTGGCAACGTTAACATCAGACCTAAATATCAGATTTATAAAAAAGGAACCCTTAAAAAGTCGAACACACTATCAGTTGGTGCTCATTTATATTTAACAGGCGCAGTACCACATAAATGGATAATGGAAAAAAGGCAAGGAGTTTCTCTCTTAGACATAGAAGGAAACTGGTCACCAATAACCTCAGATGAACCATCATATGAATTATTTATAGCGTATACATCTTCTAAGCTTAAATCTTCAGGGCAAGGGAGATTAAATTATAATATGGGTATTAGCATTGCTGAAATAGGTGGTTATTCTGAAACTATGTCTAGAATATGGTTGGGTGCTGATATAGATGTTCGTAAATCACTAAAGTTAACGGGTTTGATAGCATATGATCCGCATCTCCCAACTATTGCTGAATTATTTAATGGTGGCGAACAAACAGATCTTCATTTAGATTTCGGTTTTATTTATGCCCTTAATGATAATTTCAGATTCGGATTACATCTTACATCTCCCTTTATAGGTTTCTACTGGAAGTTTTAGTTTGAAACAACTTACTGCCTTTTTGGCGGTCGTTTTCCTGTTTTCCTGCGAGCCTCTTGTAACCGATTTTAGGGATATTGAGGACGCTGTCCTTTATGAGTCGTCTTCAAAAACAAACATCCAAAATTCCCCCGATTCACTTTTAGTAATGACCTGGAACATTCGTTTTGGTGCTGCCCGGATCCCCTGGTTTGGTGATTCTTGCGGTGACCGGGTAATTATGACAAACAGTGAGGTGATAACCCACCTAGATAATATTGCCGACTATATCAATAGTGTCCAGCCAGACATACTTCTTCTCCAGGAAGTAGATGTAGAATCAAAGCGCAGCGGATATGTTGACCAGGTACAGTGGTTTCTTGATAACACTTATTTAAATTATGGTGCCTATGCGTCCATGTGGCAGGCGCAGTTCATCCCCAGTGATGGTTTAGGGCGGGTGGATGCGGGCAATGCCATTCTCTCGCGCTGGGAAATAACAGATGCAGAGCGAATTCAGCTTCCCCTCCGTACTGATCAGGACGGCCTTACTCAGTATTTCTACTTAAGAAGAAACATTCTAAAAACAAAGATCGCTGTTCCAAATCAAAACGGTTTTTATGCGGTCTGTGCCCACACTACAGCGTTTGCCACTGATAATACCAAACAAAAACATATTGAAAAGTTTTATGAAACCATAAACTCAATTGATACCAATGCTGTGTTTATTGCCGGCGGTGATCTAAATGCACTAACCCCGTGGGCAACAACGCGAGATTTTTGTGAAGAAGACAGGTGTGATGAAGAGGTCTGTGATGAGGATTATGAAAATAATGAAATATATCAGGGTAGTTATTTCAATAATCTTCCGGATGAGGTGAGTTTACTTAGAGATTTATATCGATACTCTTCTGCAATAGATTCATTATCAACAGAGAACACTGAAAACTTTACTCACAGCACTTGGAATACTAATGAAAATAATTCAGGATTTATTGACTCAGATTACTGGGACAGAAAACTAGATTATATTTTTTCAAATGTTTCCTTCACAAATGGTACCACCCACCAGGAAGCATATGATCTTTCTGATCATGCTCCGGTTTCGGCGGGGTTGACGTTGCCATGAAATCTTACTCACACCAATCTTTAAACAATTCAATCAAGATCATTATGGTTGGGCTCGTGACTTTTCTGTGTGCTACAGCAGCTGCCTCAGAAAATCTTCCAAAAGGAAAATTTAAGATCGGCCTGTTCCAGCCTCTGCGGTATGGTTTGTCGGAGAACATTGAAATCAGCACCCACCCCGTGCTGATGTTTTTCATTCCCAATCTTGCTGTTCAAAAACGTCACCCAGGTTGGGCTGGCCTTGCCCTTGCGTCCCGTCATTCTCTGGTTGTTCCAACGCCACTATTGAAATTGGTAACAAAAAAGGGGGTCGGCGGGTTTATCTCTCCAGAATTTGATATCCCGCTTATGATTGCTTTAAAAAATGAAATCCAACTGAAAAGAACATTGAATGACAGTTGGGCTCTCTCAGGAACGGCAGGGCTGACCCTTGCTTATTGTTCTAAGAAGCTGGACAAACGAACCACCATTGATCTTCCTGTTGTTTTTCCAAGGCTAGGCGTTTTTTATAATGGGTACGGTATAAATTTTATGCTGGGTTTCACCGGCGCTCTTTCGCCAAGACTAGGCCTTTTAACAGACCTTAATGTATTGCTGCTTCCTGGAATGGAAGAAGATTTTACATTTGAACATAAAAACCTGCTTACCTGGGCCCTTTCTAGTCGAGCGGACATTCAAATTGGATATAAACTGATTTGTGGGGAATATCCTTTTGGCGTTCAGTGGCATCTTCTGCCGTTGTTAGACGTTTTGTGGCGGTGGTAAGTTTTTCCCCTTGGGGCTGCATCATAATTTATTGAAACACAAACCAAGCGCTGTTCCACAAAACAACACACAGGATTTCTCAAATTAAACCACGTCTATATATTTTAATTATTGTCGCCCTCGTTTCTGTCAGCTCTTCTTCCATTATTGTCCGGTTCTTGCCAACAGTTCCAGCCGTGGTGATTGCCTTCTGGCGAATGGCTCTTGCTTCTGTGTTGCTATGGATTTATAGCCTGATAAAACCACAGGGGCGATTCCCCCATGAACATTTATTAACTGTCACCGTGGCTGGCATTTTCCTCGGCCTTCATTTTGCCTGCTTTTTCAGTGCAGTTAAGCTAACATCAATTGCTAACGCTACAATTTTAGGAACAATTGCTCCGGTTTTTACCGTTCTCATTGAGACCGTTTTTTTGAAAAGAAAATTATTTAAACAGGTGCTCTTTGGAGTCTTCTTTGCTCTGGCGGGAGCTCTTGTAATCAACAGCGGAGGATTTTCCATCTTAGAAAACAGTGCGCTCGGAAACGCGCTGGCTTTATTGGGGTCTTTTTTTATTGCCCTCGTTTTCATTCTTGCAGAAAAAATTAGGCAAAACACCCCAACTGTTGTCTATTGCAGAACCCTTTATTTTTCCGCTTCCTGTACTCTCTTTGTCCTCTCCTCTGTTTTGGGCGGTGCCGTGTTTTCCTTCACACAAACAGATTTTGGTTTGTTCTTCGCCCTTGCGGCCATACCCACAATAATGGGTCATTCTGTATTAAGCTATGTTGTTCGGTTTATTTCCCCCTCCTCTGTTACCGCCGTTCCGCTTGGAGAACCTATTATTGCTTCGTTCTTTGCTTGGGTTCTCTTTGGTGAACAGATACACACCCTTACCTGTTTTGGCGGAATCCTCGTTTTTTTAGGACTTTACCTCACAATTGCTGGAAGCGCTAGAAATCAACACCACCATAAAACTCTGTAACTTTAGGGTTTGATGTAAAAACCCCGTGCTGTTCTTTGGGAAGAAGAACTGCTATCCGGCACATAGCTTCGTTCCCTGTTTCCAAAAGACTCTCTTCCCTTTTCTTCCTGTTCTTAGGCAATAAAAATGGGCCGTACGGCCTTCCGATGTTAATCGTCACCTTCGGTCTAACGCCCCTGAACAGCTGCTTCCAGACGTTTTCTAATCCAAAAATCCCTATAGGGAGCATTCTTGATTCCGTTAGCGCAGAAAGATATGCAGCTCCATTCTTCGCCGGTCTCAATGTTGAGGATGTTGATGTCCCCTCTGGAAAAATACCCAAGATTTCATTGCCTTTTAGTGCTCTTGTGGCGTGCTTTATCGTGGACGGTGCCAGCGTTTTCCGGTTCGTTGGAATAAATCCATATATTAACGGTGCCCACATAAAATACCATTTTATTCTTTGGTCGCTCGCCGCAAGAAAGCTGATCGGTTTTCGAACAGCGTGTATAACAAACACAGGGTCTACATAGCTGAAGTGGTTTGTTGTTATTATAAACGGGCCTTCTTTGGGAATGTTTTCTCTGCCGCCAACCTTTGTTTTCGTAAGCACAGAAACGATGAACGTTGCCAGATAACCTAAAAGGTAACGAATAAAAACCGGGCGGGGGCGTAAACGTTCTGTTGTGTTTTTTTTCGACAAAAGGGGGGCGCTGCTATATTGTTTAATTCTAATTACACAAAAGAATTGTTAGTTTAGGAAGCCTGTATATACAATCTAAATAAAAACCAGACAAAAAGGAAACATCCCTTAAGAGATTTTTTTCAACTTAAAGCATAATTAAATTCTTTTTTAAGGGTGTCTACAGTTTTCCTTATTCTTGGTTCCTTTTCAATTCTTTTTTCTATGTTTTTATAGGCATACATGATTGTTGTGTGGTCTCTTCCGCCCAAAAACATACCAATATTTACAAGCGTACTTCCCAAGATGTCCCGACATAGATATGCTGACAGTTGGCGTGCTTCCGCGATCTTTCTCTCTCTTCCCTTCCCGACAATCTTTTCTTCTGGTACTTTTGTGAAGTTTGAAACTCGCTTAACAACCTCCTGAATTGTTAGTTCCGTAGCAAGACTTCTGCCCTTTCTCTCAATAATAACATTTTTAGCCAGATCTAAATTAATATCCGTTTTCGCAAGAGAAGAGCGCGCTAACAATCTTATCACCGTGCTTTCAAGCTCTCTAACATTGTCTTTTATGTGTGTTGCTATTAGTTCTATTACATCATAAGAAAGGGCAAGCCCGCTTTGTTCCGCTTTTTCCATTAATATTGCCACCCTTGTCTCAAAATCTGGGGGCTGTACATCAACAGCAAGGCCGGATTCAAATCTGGACAAAAGCCTTTCCTTTAGTCCTTTCATTTCCGTGGGATATTTATCTGCTGTTAAAACAACCTGTTTCCCGTTTTGGTACAGCTCATTAAACGTATGAAAAAATTGTTCCTGTGTCTGCTCTTTTCCCTGAAGAAACTGTATATCATCTATAAGCAAAACATCTGCTTTTCTATAAAACTGTGAAAAAGTGATTGTGTTGTTTTTTTGTATACTTGAAATAAAATCGATTGTAAATCTTTCGCTTGTGGCTCCAACGGTGTTTAGTTTTGGGTGGTTTTCATTTATTTGATTTCCTATGGCGTTGAGAAGGTGGGTTTTCCCCAGCCCCACGCCCCCATAAATTACTAACGGATTAAATCCTTTTTGTCCTGGAAATTCGCTCACTGAGGTGCTTGCTGCTTTTGCAAACTGGTTACAGCCCCCTTCTATAAAATTAGAGAAAACATACTTTTTGTTTAAGTTTGTATTCTTTTGAGCGGGTGCCTCTTTTTTGTGTTCTGTTCTTTTTTCTACTTTATTTGAGACATTTTCAACACCAATTGTAAATTGAATATTAATTTCTTCCTTTGTTTTTTCCTTTATTATTTTTTCAAATTGATTTTTGTAGTGTGTCTCTATCCACTCATAAAAAAACTGGTTTGGAAGTTCTAAAATTAGATTGTTTCTGTTTAAAGCTATTGGTTTAATAGGCTCTATCCAGGTATTAAACATTCTTTCGTTTGTTGATTCTTTTATTTCTTTTTTAAGCTTATTCCAGAGTGTTTTATATGATAACATTTAGTTTTCCACAAGTTTTCCACATTGTTTGCTTCTTATAATTTATCATAATTTATAAACAACACACAATGGTCATTCGTTTTATTGTGCTTTATCTCTATAGAAAAATTTTATTTCTCCTGCTTGTTGTTTATTCTATTTGTTTTTAATTTTGGGGTTTAAACAATAAAATCGGAGACAACATGAAGCGGACATATCAGCCCAGCAACCGAAAAAGAAAAAACAAGCATGGCTTTCGCACCAGAATGGCATCTGTGGGGGGGCGTCGTGTTTTATCAAGGAGAAGAAAAAGAGGGAGAAAGTCTGTCTCGGCATAAATCCTATGTTAAAGAAATCTTTCTTGTTTGTTTGCAGGGCCCCCAACAGCCTTGGGGTCGGAATGATTGTCCTGTACAAATATTGTCTTTCTCCTTTTTTTGGGCAGAGCTGCAGGTTCTCTCCCTCGTGTTCTAGCTATGCGCTCTCCGCCCTAAAAGAAAAAAACTTTCCACGCGCCCTCGTTGTTATAGCCCGGCGCATATTAAAGTGCCACCCCTTTCATGTTGGGGGTTATGACCCCTTATAGCATATGGATAGAAATACAATAACCGCGTTTTTATTTATAGCAATAATTTTAATTTTATACCCCCTCTATTTAGAAATTATCACACCGGAAAAAATAAAAACACCAGGCGACAACATACAAACAAGCGGCCGCCAGGAAATAGTCACAGAAAAACCAACAGAAAAAACAGAAAGCGCGCCCGTGGTGGCCGATGGTTTCTCTGCTGTTTATGCTTTACCTGCTGAAGAAAAAAACATAACAATTAATTCAAACCTCTATCAGGCACAAATTTCAACTCTTGGTGGTGGATCAATTGTTTCTTTTAAGTTAAAGAACCATCTTCTGAAAAACGACTCCATCGTGAACCTTATTGATGATAAAAACAAAAGAAATTTATATTTAAGCTTCATCTCTATCGACGGTGATCCCGTTGTACTAAAAAAACCGTGGGAAACCGACACATCACCTAGAGAAATAGACGTAACAGAAAAAAGCGAAACAATAGTGTTTCAACAAAAAGTTATTTATAACGACCAAAACTATTTAATCGAAAAAAGGCTCACCTTTCATCCAAACAGCTACAGCATAGACATATTTTTAAACCTGTCTGAGCTATCAGACATTATTCACCTTGGAAATTATGCTGTTGAGTGGATCGGCGGCCTACCGCAAACAGAAAACAACCCAAAAGACGAGTTGAATTATTTTGAGGGCAATGTTTATCAAGCAGGAAAACCTTATGCTTTCGAAAAGCTCTCTTCAGGAATAAAGGATGACCCTTCTTATTGGGGTAAGGTCTCTGGAAATACGGACTGGATAGCTGTCCGCTCAAAATATTTTGTTTCTGCTCTCATTCCAGAGACAGGGACTGGGCCGGTAGAGGTTAACCTAGGGAAAGCAAGTGATAACCAAAATCTCTATAACTACAAGGCTCATTTTCAAGCAAATGAGTCCGGCACCAACCTCTCTTTATATTTAGGACCACTAGAATATAAGCGAATTAAAGACCTTGGCGTGGGCCTTTCTTCAATAATGAATTTTGGTATTGCGCCCATCCGGCCAATCAGCAAGGGTGTCCTGTGGTTGTTAAAGTTCTTGCATCAGTTTATACCCAACTATGGTATCGTCCTTGTCCTGTTTTCAGTCCTAGTAAAAATACTCGTATATCCCCTGACCAAAAAAAGCTACCAGTCAACAAAAGAAATGCAAGCAATTCAGCCCCTTGTGGCAGAGCTGAAAGAAAAACATAAAAAGGACCCCACCAAACTAAATAAGGCAACCATGAAACTTTATAAGGAACATGGGGTAAACCCCCTTGGCGGATGTCTTCCTCTTTTATTACAAATGCCTCTGTTGTTTGCTCTTTTTCAGGTGTTCAGATCAACAATCGAACTTCGAAATGCTCCCTTTGTTTTTTGGATTAATGACCTCTCCGGCCCTGATATTATTTACCACCTCCCTTTTTCTGTTCCTGTTTACGGTGACCATATTGCTGTTTTGCCTCTTATTATGGGAATTACTATGTTTCTTCAACAAAAAATGATGCCGACACAGGCTTCTGGACAACAGAAGTTTATGTCTTATTTTATGACCGGATTTTTTATTTTACTCTTTAATAATTTTCCTTCCGGTTTAAATCTTTATTACACACTGTTTAACGTTTTTACTATTCTTCAGCAAAAATTTCTTACGCCCCCGCAACAACCTACCAAGTAGGTCGTTTCATCAGTTATGAGCACAGCTACAGATACAATTGTTGCGCCGGCGACACCTTTTGGCTATGGGGGCATTGCTGTTATACGTCTTAGTGGCCCTTCTTCAAAAAATATTGCCCGTGCGATTACTTTTTTATCTGATGGAAAAAAATCACCCTTTAAGCATCGCCAATCCACACGCATTCTAATTGCTGAAAAGGACGGTGAAACATTTGATGAAGGCTTAATAACCTTCTTCAAATCACCAAGCTCTTATACTGGAGAAGATTCTTTTGAAATTTCATGTCATGGCAACCCAACAATTGTACATAAAATAATAGGCCGGTGCTGTGAGGAGGGGGCCCGCATTGCCGAGCCAGGAGAATTTACCCGCAGGTCCTTTATTAATGGAAAGATTGATCTCCTTCAGGCAGAGTCTGTCTCTTCTTTAATTTATTCAAAGTCTTGCGAAAGTGCCTACCTAAACCACAGAATCCTTCAGGGAAAACTTTCAGAGCAAATAAAGAAGATCAAAGAAAAAGTCGTTGGTTTGTTAACACGGGTTGAGTTTGAGCTCGATTTTTCAGAAGAAGACCTTCATCCAGGACTAAGGAAAGACGTTCTTTCTAAAATAACAACAGTTCAAAATACTGTTAAAAACCTTTTAAGCACCCGGGAAGAGGGCCGCCTATTAACGGAGGGTGCTCTTGTTGTTATTGCTGGGAAACCAAACGTCGGAAAATCAACCCTGTTAAATTCATTAACGGAAACAGATCGTGCTATTACAAGCCCTGTTCCAGGAACAACAAGGGACAGTATTGGGGTGTCGCTTTTGCTGTGTGGTGTTCCTGTTCGCTTGTTTGATACTGCCGGCATCCGCAAGGGTGCCGTTGATGTAGAACAAGAGGGAATACGGCGCACAAAAAAGCTTACACAAAAAGCAGACATTGTTCTTTGCCTCTATGAGCACAACAAAAAAAACAAACACAAACACATGGGTACACACGCACGCCCATCAATACATATTATTAATAAAACCGACCTTATCGCCCCCGGCGAACTAAAGAAGCTTAAGCGTCTTCTTCCTGATTGTTTATTTGTTTCGGCCAAGGAAAAAACAGGAATTAACAACCTGAAAAACAAAATCAAAAACACACTGGGCGTTTCTGCGACGCTTTCAAACAACGTTTCTCTTACAACAGTAAGACAGCAGGCTTCCCTTGAGGGTGTTTTCGGTTATCTAAAAGCGGGAACCAGGCTTCTCCAAAACGATGGCTGTTCCTATGAGCTCCTTTCTTTTGAACTTTCTTCTGCTTTAGACAGCCTAAACTCTCTTCTTGGAATAACAACACCAGATAAAATTATCAACAACATCTTTAAATCGTTTTGTGTTGGGAAATAGTTTCACGTGAAACATAGACTAGACCATTTTGACGTTATCGTTGTCGGCGGCGGTCACGCCGGTGTTGAAGCTGCCCACGCTGCTGTTAATTTAAAGCAAAAAGTTGCACTTATAACACTTGATGTTTCCTCTGTTGGTCGCATGTCGTGTAATCCAGCTATTGGCGGAATAGCAAAAGGACAACTTGTCCGAGAAATGGATGTTTTAGGCGCTCTTATGCCCCGCACTGCTGACACTGCGGGTGTTCAGTTTAAACTGTTAAACCTTTCAAAGGGCCGCTCTGTGTGGTCTCCGCGGGCACAGGTTGACAAGCGGCAATACGAGCGCTGTATAAAAAAGGTTCTTCTTGGTCTTCCTGGTTTGAAAATAGTGGGCGGAGAGGTGGTTAATCTTTTCCTTAATAAAAACAAGCTTTCTGGTGTTTTGCTTCGTAGCGGTGAAACCCTTTTTGCTCCTTCTGTTGTGTTAACTTGCGGTACGTTTTTGGGTGGTCTTGTACATGTCGGAGAAAAAAAGACACAGGCTGGGAGAATGGGAGAGCATCAGGCTGTCGGTATTACTGAGGCCCTAACATCCCTTGGCTTAAGGTCCGGAAGATTAAAAACCGGCACGCCACCCCGCCTATATGGCCCTTCTGTTGATTGGGGTAAAACAATGGCGGTTTTTGGTGATATAAACCCCGCCCCCTTTTCATACTCAACAAAAAACTTTTCACCCCCAAATCTCCCTTGCCATAACATTAAAACAAACCAGGCGTGTCATGATATTATCCAAAAAAACCTTTTTAGGTCCCCAATGTTTTCTGGAGATGTTTCTGGTGTTGGGCCTCGGTATTGTCCTTCAATTGAAGACAAAATTCATCGTTTTGTAAAAAAGAAGTCTCACCTTCTTTTCCTTGAACCCGAATGGGTCTCTTCTGATCAAATCTATGTTAATGGGTTTTCTACAAGCCTTCCAGAAAAAACACAACTTAGTGCGCTCAGAAAAATCCCAGCCCTAAAGAACGTTGAGTTTCTCCGACCAGGTTATGCTATTGAGTATGATTTTTTTCCTCCTGCTCAGCTTAGAGCCTCTTTAGAGTCAAAAGAAATACCTGGCCTCTTTTTTGCTGGCCAAATAAATGGCACCTCTGGTTATGAAGAGGCTGCCGCACAGGGCCTTATTGCCGGCCTGAACGCCTCTAGGTACAACAAAAGCCAAAACCCGCTTGTGCTTGGTCGGGAGGAAGCTTATATAGGGGTTTTAATCGACGACCTTATAACAAAAGATACTGCGGAGCCCTATCGAATGTTTACATCTCGTGCTGAGTTCCGCCTCTTGCTTCGTTATTCTAATGCCGATATTCGTTTATTAGAAAAAGCCAAAAGCTTCGGTCTTATAAAAAGCGCTTTTTATAATTCCTTACACAACAAACTAGAATTAACTAAGAAGATTATTAGTGGGTTGGGCGGTTCTCTCTCCAGGGAAGAGGTTGTTGGTCTGTTTCCTAGTTCAAAAAAGAACAGGGTTCCTCAGGCTGCTCCAGCAAAAAACTTTATTAAAAGACCAGAGGTTTCAATTAACTCAATGCCAAAAAGATATTTTTCTCTTCTTGAAAACACCGCTATAAGCCCTCATTGGGCCCAAGAGGTTTTGTTTGAAGTAGAAACCCAGATAAAATATGAAGGATATATTAAGCGCCAGCGCAACCAAGTAGACCGAATGCTAAAACAAGAAAATGTGTCAATTCCTCCTAACATAGATTATTCAAAAATTAACACCATTTCTTTAGAGGCTCGTGAAAAGCTACAGTTTGTTAAGCCAGAAACCCTTGGGCAGGCATTTCGCGTTTCTGGTGTAACTCCTGCCGATATTTCTGTTCTTTCTGTTCTCCTTTATAAATAGTTTTTTCCTATGAATGGACAAAAACTGTTGACCCCCGATCTTTTCCTACAGTGGTTTTCGAAAACACTAAACCTGAAGTTTCTTAACTATGACGGTTTGCATATTACAGCCCTTAGCTTATTCATCTTGTCTTGCTTCAAAAACAACAACCAAGCCCTGCTTGTACTTTTAGAGGATGAAGCCTCTTCTAAGGCCCTTTACGAATTTTGCTGCTGTTTTTACCCAGACTTTATTTATTATTTTCCAAAAACACAGAAATCTGTTTCTCACATACAGGGCTTTGTCCCTGAGTATAAACGATACCAAACAGAATCTTATTATGCCCTTTCTGTAAAAAAACCAAGACTTTTTATCTGCTCTTTGTCCGGTGTGTATGAAAAACTGTTTCCAGCCGGGCAAAACAATTTCAATGGTTTTTTATTAAAAGAAAAAACCAAAATCAGTCGCGATTCTCTTGTTCGGGTTCTGAATAAGTGGGGTTATAACAAAAACGAAAAAACTATTTGTCCTAAAACATATTCGGTTCGTGGCTGCATTGTTGATGTCTTTCCCATAACATCAAGAAACCCTATAAGAGTTGAGTTTTTCGATGACACAATAGAGTCTATACGAATATTTAATCCCACCTCACAAAGAACAATAACAAAAACAAAAGAGACAACTCTCCTCCCACCAATACAAACAAACAAAAAACTTATTTCTATGTTTGATTTAACCGACAAAAACACCAAGAAACTATTTGTCAAATCTAAAAACAACCTTTTTTCCATTACAGAAAACAACCCAAACTCAAACACTAAAAAAATTATTTGCTCTTTAATTGGAAAAAATAAAATTAGGACCACTTTAAAAGAAACAAAACATTACAAAAAAATATTTGTTTTCTGTAATAATCGAAAACAGATAAAAAAAGTTAAAAACATCCTTCCCCCCAGCGCGACTCTTGTTTCCGGCAGTATACCCGCAAGTATAGTGTTTCCTGAACACCGCCTCTGTTTTCTGTCTTTTTCCTGTCTTTCTGGCGTTGCTCCCGATACCGCACCTCGGTGGGAAACGGGCGATAGCCCGGGCACACATGGGCAGGTTAGGGAGACGCGTTTAAAAGATTTGGAGCCTGGGGATTTTCTGATACATAAAAATTTTGGTGTAGGGCAATACCAGGGATTAAAAATAATTACAGCAAAAGAAAAAAAACAGGAGTGTCTCAAAATTACGTACTCTGGTGGTGGGATCTTATATCTACCAACAGAGGACCTTACAATGGTTTATAAATATCATCAGCGTGGGGTTGGGGCCGTCCGCCTGTCCTCGCTTGGCGGGCAAACATGGTCACGCCAAAAACGCCGTGTAAAACAAATGACGAAACGTGTTATAAAAGATCTTATAAAAACCCACACTTTACGCTCGCGCCCCCGCGGCTTTGTTTATGGTCCCAATGATGGGCTGTACAAAGCCCTTAAGGGCTCTTTTCCTTATGAAGAAACCCCCGATCAAAAAAAAGCAATCTCGAGTATTGTTCAAGACATGGAGAAAGAAATTCCCGTTGACAGGCTTATTTGTGGTGATGTGGGCTTTGGAAAAACCGAGGTAGCTCTCCGTGCAATAATAAAGGCTGTTTCAAGCAATAAAAAGGTTTTTTTTCTTGCTCCTACAACGCTGTTGGCAGATCAACACTATATTTTATCCAAGGAGCGCCTAGGTTCTCTTGGTGTTGAGGTTGAGCTTCTTTCTCGGTTTAAAACAAAACCAGAACAGAAAAAAATCCTTGAAAAATTAGCTGGGGGTCATATAGATCTGCTCGTTGGTACACATCGTCTTTTGTCGCCCGACGTTGTTGCCCCAAGCCTTAGGCTTTTAATCGTTGACGAGGAACAACGCTTTGGTGTTCGTCATAAGGAAATAATTAAGAAAATGCGTTCAAACATTGATGTAATAACCCTTTCTGCCACGCCTATACCAAGAACCCTTCAACAGTCTCTTGTTGGTATTAAAAACATTAGCAAAATTGAAACACCGCCAAAACTAAGAAAACCAATAAACACTGTTGTTTCTTATTTCAACTGGGAATCTGTCCAGTTCAGTATTAGGCGGGAAATTTCGCGCAGTGGACAGGTTTATTTTTTACATAATGATATAAACTCCTTGCCTTTTTTTCATGAAAAACTTTCCCGTTTGTTTCCTTTGCTATCAATTAGCATTGCACACGGTAAAATGAAAACCAAAACCCTTGAATCTACTGTTTTGTCCTTTTTTGCTGGTGACATTGACATCCTCCTTTGTACAACAATTATCGAGTCCGGCCTGGATGTTGCAAATGCGAACACTATCATTATAAATAACGCACAAAATTTTGGTTTATCTCAGTTGTACCAAATGCGGGGTCGTGTTGGGCGCAGCCCAACCCAGGCCTTTTGCCTTCTTTTTGTTCCTTCTGGTGTTTCTATTAACAACGCTGCTTTTAAACGACTAAAGGCAATGGAAATTTATACCCAGCTTGGTTCTGGTTATGACATCGCACTAAGAGACCTTGAAATTCGTGGCGCTGGGAGTATGTTTGGTTATGAGCAAAGCGGCCACCTTTCTCACGTGGGTTTCGAAATGTATTGCGACCTTTTAAAGGAGGCCTCTGATGAAGCTCTGGGCAAACACGAAGAAAAAAAGAAAGCGCCCTCTATACATTTTGGTGGACACGCGTTGATTTCCCCTGAACATGTTCCCGCCGAAGAAGACCGGCTTTATTTCTACCAACGAATATCAGAAGCAGAGAACACCAAACAAATTAAAGACGTCTCTTTGGAGCTGAAAGACCGTTTTGGGCCCCTGCCCGGGCCGGCCGCCGCATTGCTTGCTGTTGCCAAAATGCGTGTTTCTTTGTTTGGATCGTCAATTCAAACACTAAAAATAATGGATTCCTTTTGTTCGGCTATGCTTTGTTCCCTCCTTCCTTTTTCATCTCTTAAATCAATAGAAAACAAAATATCTAAAAGACAACCCTCCTATAAAATAAAAGAAACAAACGGAGACATTGTCATTTTCATGTCCGCGCCCAGTATGTCTGCGTCCCTAAAAACAGCAAGATATTTTATTAATTTATTCAGGGTATAGTTGCTCTTTTTGCTACATTTTGCACGTAAGATGTATAATAAAATAACATTTTTGCTTGCAGCAGCTTTCCTTTTTGGATGTTTACAGAAAAAAAACAGCACCGTAGGTGTGGCCGCAAGCGTGAATGATGTTTTTCTCACAGAAACCGTGTTACGGGGGGCTCTTGCTGCAAATCCGGACATACGTGCAAATGAACACATTAACGCTTGGATCAATAATGAACTGCTCTATCAGGCTGCCCTCGGAATGGGTGTGCCTCTTGATATAAAACTTAAATCTACTATAAACAAAATTTCAAGACATCTTACCATTAAAACGTACATTGATCTTGTGTGCAGTGGTTCCCTAAAAATTACAAACCAAGAAATAAAAGAATACTACAATAAAAATAAAGAACAATTTCTTCGGCATAGGTTGGCTGCAAGAATTAACCATTTTATCGTTAGCGACAAAAAAGAAGCAACTAAAATAAAATCCATCTTAGCAAAACATAAGCATGGAACGAAAAGAGACGAACTTTTTATAAATCACCGCGTTTTCTCTGATATAGTAATAAAAGGAACTTTGAATGAAGCTCTGGATAAATTAATTTTTACAAAGAGAAAAAAAAAGAAGCTTGTAGGGCCTCTGGGCTTAAAAAACAAATTTCATCTTGTTGAGATCCTTGAAACCTTTCCAAAAGGGTCGCCCCTGGGTGTTGATTTGGTTTATGATGAAATATATCAGCGTTTATTAAATAAAAAACTAGCTTCAAAAAAAGAAGAAGTTCTTGATAGTCTTAGAAACGAAGCGGAAATCGCAGTCAATAATAAAACAATAAAATGAAGTCTTTTTTATCATCTTCCCCCGTTTCACTTGTCCTGTTGGTAGCTTATCTCTGTACAACCACAGGATATTCACAAAATCAAGAAAAATATGTAGAGGGTATCGCTGCAATTGTTGGTGATAACATTATTCTAAAAAGCGATCTTTCACAAGTCGTTTCTATGACAGCCCTACAGCAGCGTATTGATCCTGCTAATAATCCAAAACGGTTCCAAAAACTTCAACATGAGGTTCTCCAATCTCTTATAGATCAAAAAATTATCCTTGAAATGGCAGAATTAGATTCAATCGAAGCAAAAGAAAAGGACGTGGAAAATGCATTGAATCAACAAATAGAAACATTTGTTTCCCAAGCGGGGGGTGAAGAAAAGGCGGAAACATCTCTTGGACAATCACTAAGTTCATTCAGGCGTGAATTTTGGTATGAAATGCGCGACAGATTAATTTCAGAACAATTCCAATACTCATTGCTTTCAAACATAAAAACAACCCGGGAAGATGTTTTCTCTTTTTTTAAAACCTATAAAGACAGCCTGCCCCTGTTCCCTTCTCTTGTTAACCTTCATCACCTTTTAATTACCATAAAACCCAGCAAAGAAAGCAAAGATGCTTCCTTAAAACAGATTAAAGATATTCGTATACAGATTCTTGGCGGTGAATCCTTTGAAAACCTTGCGCAAACATTTTCAGAAGACCCAGGAAGCAAATCAAAAGGAGGAAGCCTTGGGCTTGTTAGTCGGGGTTCTCTTGTTAAAGAGTTTGAAACTGTGGCATTTACTTTGGAGCCTGGAATAGTAAGCGAGCCTGTGGAAACCGTTTTTGGATATCATCTTATTAATGTACAAGAAAAACAAGGAGACAAAGTCAGGGTTCGCCATATTCTTATTTCTCCAGAAATAAAAGAAAAAGATGAACAACGAACCTACGATACAGCACTATCATTAAGAGATTCTATTTTTTCTTTTAAACAGTTTAAAAAATTTGCTGACAAATATTCAGACGATGAAAAGACAAAAAAGGTTGGTGGAAATATTGGATGGATTAATCCGTTAAACTATTCAATATCAGGAATTTCACTTTTTATACAACAAAACAATCTAGACGCAAATGAGTGTAGTGCGCCTGTTAAAACAGATTTTGGATATCATCTTCTTTGGATATCAGCAATTAAACCGGGGGGTAAGCCGAACTTGTCTGATCATTGGGTTGATATTGAATTAATGGCATTAAATCAAAAAAAAATGTTTTGGTATCGTGATTGGATGGAGGAGGCAAGAGAACAAGTTTATGTTCAAATATATGAATAACTTTATTCACATAATTTTAGGTTTTTTTAAATAAAAACATGATGTTTTCAACATAATGTATTGCATGAACATTTTTAGACTATATCTTGATATTTTAGTAAAATATTTAATATATATGTGTGTGTTTTCCACATTTACCTCTCTAATAATAAAAATATATTAATAATATATACTTAATTAAATTTTTAAAATTTGTTGTGAATAATAAAGAACTTAGTTTAAAACCGTCACTCTTTTATATTAAGTTCGTTTCAAGTATTTAGAGGTGTTTACATGAAGATATCTATAAACAAAAACGAACTTCAATCTGCCATTCAAAAATTATCCAAGGCAACCCCAAACAGATCAACACTTCCCATTTTAAGTTGTGTACTCTTGCAAACAAAGAATAATAAAACAATTTTAAGAAGCACAGACCTTGAAATAACAATTATAATAAGCATACCAGCAAGCGTAGAAAAAGAGGGGTCGTCTGCAATTCCAATTCATACCCTGATTAATATAACCAACGAACTTCCCGATGGTCGGATTACAATTGAGATTAACGACCAACACAAAATAAAGCTCATAACAGAACTAGGAACCTATAATCTTATGGGAAAACCAGCTGAAGAATTCCCAGCAGTTCCTGAAATTAATGAAGAAACCCCCCTTCCCATAAAATCAGATCTACTTAGTGAGATCATAAAGTCTACCAGCTTTGTTATCAGTCACGATGAGCTAAAGCCAGCACTAACAGGTTTATATTTAAAACTAGAGAAGAACAGGCTTACAACCGTTGCAACAGACGGACATCGACTTGTTAGATATATTGTTAACGACTATATAACAGATGGATTCATAGGTGAAGTAATTATCCCTAGAAAGTTTTTAAGTTTATTAGGTTCGTTATTAGTAGATGATGACAAAACTCAATTATGGATTAGCACAAACCATGCGACAGCGACAAGCGACGGTGTAAAGGTTTTAACCAGAATTATTGATGAAAGATATCCAGACTATGAAAGCGTCATACCAAAAGAAAACAAAAAGAAGTTGGTTGTTAATAAAGAACGATTCTTAGGTGCAGTAAAAAGGACATCGATTTTTTCAAATAAAATGACTCATCAAATATCAATTACCCCAAATAAGAATACGGTTTTAATAAAGACAGAGGATCCGGAAACGGCATCGCGAGGCCAAGAGGAAATGAAGGGTGAATTTTCAGGGGAACCACTAACAATTGGATATAATGCAAATTATTTGAAAGACATTCTTTCTCATATAAATGATGAGAACGTAGTAATAAAAATGGACACACCAATCAGCTCTACATTATTCAACGGCGAAACAACAGAAAAAAACCGCGACATTACAATGTTGTTAATGCCCATCCGTCTAAACGATTAAAAAAAAAGACGCCATCAAAGAATCTTAAAATGCGCAGCCTAAAGCAAGCATTAAATGATTTTATAGGACGGGCTGACATTGACAAGCCCATCGCGCAAGGCTCAGCGCTATTGATGTGGGACGAAATAGTTGGGCCTAAAGTCAGAAAAAACACGGAAGCAACCGCCATTGAAAGCGGGGTTCTCATAGTAAGGTCTACGAATGCTGTTTGGAGGCAAGAGCTACAGTTAAAAAAAAGAAAAATTATAGAAAAATTGAATAAAAAGATCGGAAATGAAATTGTTAAGGACATTCGTTTTTTATGAGCAACAACCCAACAATAAAAGAAAATAAATACAGCGCAGAAAAAATCACCGTTCTAAAGGGCCTTGATGCTGTAAAGAAACGCCCAGCCATGTATATCGGCGATGTTGGTAGGCGCGGCCTGCATCATCTTGTCAATGAAGTTGTGGACAACAGTGTTGATGAGGCCCTTGCAGGCTACTGCACAAAAATAAAAATCACCCTTAACCAGGACGATTCAATTTCTGTTGAAGATAACGGAAGAGGAATTCCAATAGATATTCATAAAGAGGAAAAAAAGCCTGCACTGGAAGTTGTTATGACTGTCTTGCATGCTGGAGGAAAATTTGAAAAGGGATCATATAAAATATCTGGCGGACTACACGGCGTTGGAGTATCTGTTGTAAACGCGCTTTCAGAATCGCTGGTTGCAGACGTATATCGTGAGGGACAAGTACATCGCCAAGAATATTGTCGTGGTATACCCACAACAAAAGTAAATGTGGTAGGAACAGCAAAAAACACAGGAACAAAGATTACTTTTAAGCCAGACAGGGAAATCTTTCAGACAACAGAAATAGAGTATGAACTTATTGCTGACAGGCTAAGGGAGCTAGCCTATTTGAATAAGAATCTGGAAATATCTTTTAAAGACGAACGTGAAGGACAAGAAAAACACGACACATTTAAGTTTCAGGGCGGTCTTAGTGATTTTGTAAAATTTCTTGATGAATCAAACCAGCCGATTCATAATAAAATCATAACAATCTCTCGAGAGGACGGAGAGGTGCCTGTAGAGGTGGCCCTCCGCTATGCTAATGCCTATAACGAGAACATTCTCACTTTTGTAAACAACATTAACACAGTTGAGGGGGGAACGCACCTGTCGGGATTTCGTTCAGCCCTGACACGCGCTATGAACAACCATGCCCAGAAAAACAACCTTATAAAAACCAAAAAAAACGAGAAACTATTTCTTTCAGGAGAGGATTTTAGAGAAGGGCTCACCGCAATTCTTTCAATAAAAGTACCAGAACCCCAATTTGAAGGACAGACAAAGACAAAACTTGGAAATGGAGACGTAAAGGGCCTTGTAGATGGCGCTGTTTATGATGGACTTCAGGCATTTATGGAACAAAACCCATCTATTGCCAGGCGGATTATTGAAAAAGCTCTTCTTGCTGCCCGAAGCCGCAAGGCGGCCAGACAAGCCCGAGAGCTAATCAGGAGAAAAACCGCACTCGGGGGCTCTACCCTTCCTGGAAAATTGGCAGACTGCTCAAACAGAGACCCTGCTTTTTGTGAGTTATATCTTGTGGAAGGAGACTCTGCAGGAGGCTCTGCCAAACAGGGGCGGGATCGTAGAAACCAGGCAATTTTACCCCTTAGAGGAAAGGTAATAAACTCGGAAAAAGCACGCATAGACAAACTGCTTTCTAATAATGAAATACAGGCAATGATTACCGCCCTGGGGACAGGCTTTGGGGGAGAAGGCGAAGAGAACGGAGAACTTTCTGCGGCGGATTTCAACCTGAGCAAGTTGCGCTACCACAAAATAATTATTATGACAGATGCAGACGTTGATGGCAGTCACATAAGAACACTTTTATTGACATTTTTTTTCAGGCGAATGCCTGAAATTATTTATAACGGCCACCTTTATATGGCCATGCCCCCACTCTATAAATTACAGCAGGGAAAGAAAATTTCATATGCTTATGATGATAACGAAAAAGAAATGATTGTAGGACGCATGGAAAAAGACAACAAATCTCAGAAAATTAACGTACAGCGATATAAAGGGCTGGGAGAAATGAACCCGGATCAGCTATGGGAAACAACGATGGACCCGGAAAAGAGAACTCTTCAAAAAGTGACGGTTGAGGATGCAGCCAAAGCACAAGAAACATTTCAAGATTTAATGGGACACAACGTGGAGTCAAGAAGAAGTTTTATTGAAAAAAACGCAAAGTTTGTTGTAAACCTTGATGTTTAAAACATGATGGAAATAGCCAGAGACAACACCCTTCCGCGCGACATCGTTGACGAGATGAAGGAAAGCTATCTTAACTATTCAATGTCTGTGATAGTTTCTAGGGCCCTTCCTGATGTTCGGGATGGCTTGAAGCCCGTTCACAGAAGGATTTTATATGGAATGAATGATCTTGCAGCTGGGTGGAACAGGCCTTATAAAAAATCCGCCAGAATAGTTGGAGAGGTAATGGGAAAATATCACCCGCATGGTGACGCTGCAATATATGACTCCCTTGTTCGCATGGCACAAGACTTTTCTATGCGTTACGAACTGGTTGACGGACAGGGAAATTTTGGCTCTATAGATGGCGACAGAGCAGCTGCCATGCGGTATACAGAGTCTAGGATGACACGGCTTGGGTCTGAGTTTTTGCGGGACTTAGATAAAGACACGGTTGACTGGGTTCCCAATTTTGATGAGTCCCTTCTTGAGCCAGCCCTTCTACCCACAACTATTCCCGGGCTGTTGATAAATGGGTCGGAAGGAATAGCTGTTGGAATGGCAACAAAGATACCCCCGCACAACTTGAATGAAGTGGTGAATGGGCTGGTTGCTTTAATTGAAAACAGCGACATTTCACTGGATGATTTAATGAAAAAAATACCGGGTCCGGATTTTCCTACAAGCGGAATGATGCTGGGGGTTGACGGTATTAAGTCTGCTTATGAAAGCGGGAGAGGGAAAATAAAGCTCCGCGGGCGAGCGCACATTGAAACAAAAAAAAGCGGCAAGGAAAGCATTATAATCTCGGAAATACCGTTTCAGGTTAATAAGTCGAAGCTCATTGAAAAGATCGCGGACCTGGTAAGAGACAAAAGGGTTGAAGGAATCAGTGACCTTAGAGACGAATCCGACAAAGATGGGATGAGAATTGTTGTAGAAACCAAAAGGGGATCCATCCCGGAGGTAGTTTTGAATCAACTGTATAAATATACCCAACTGCAGGACACGTTCGGTATTATTCTTTTGGCTCTTATTGAAGGAGTGCCGAGAGTTATGGGCCTTATGGAAATACTTCAGCACTTTATTGATTTCCGCCATGGTATAGTTGTTCGAAGAACAGAATTTGAGCTTAGAGAAGCAGAAGCCAGGGCACACATATTAGAAGGCCTTAAGATTGCGCTAGACAACGTTGATGATGTTATTGTAATCATAAGAGGGAGCAAAGATCCAACACAGGCCAAAGAAGGACTGATGAACGGTTTTGATCTTTCTGAAATACAATCTCAGGCAATTCTAGATATGCGCCTCCAAAGACTAACAGGCCTTGAGGTTGATAAAGTTGTTACTGAATATAAAGAGGTAATTAAGATTATTTCCAAACTGAAGGGCATATTGGGGAGCAAGGCCCAACGAATGGACATAATCAAACAAGAGCTATTAGAAATAAAGGACCGATTTGGAGATGAAAGGCGAACAGAAATAGTGGCCGTGGCGACTGATTTTTCTATGGAAGACATGATAGCAGAGGAAGACATGGTAATCACCATCACCCACAATGGCTATATAAAAAGAACAGCCGTGACAACGTACCGATCGCAACGCAGAGGCGGTCGCGGCGTTCAGGGAGCAGGGTCGAGAGAGGAAGATTTTGTTCAGCACCTGTTTATAGCAAACACGCACAATTATATGCTTTTTTTTACAGACAGAGGAAAGTGTTATTGGCTGAAGGTATATGATATTCCCCAGGGAGGTCGTGCAGCCAGGGGAAGAGCGGTCGTGAACCTGGTTGGTTGTGAGCCAGGCGAAAAAGTAGAAGCATTTGTTAGTGTAAAAGAATTTGATGATGAACACTTTATTGTGATGGCAACAAAAAAGGGAATTATCAAAAAAACAACTCTCTCTGCTTATGGAAATCCGCGTAAGGGTGGAATTTATGCGATAGAAATACGGGATGACGACAGACTAATAGAGGCACGGATAACAGACGGTGAGAATGATATCCTCATTGGGACACGGGAAGGAAAATCAATCCGCTTTAGCGAAGGAGACATTCGTTCAACAGGGAGGAAAACAATGGGTGTGCGGGGGATTGCTCTCAGCTCTAAATCAGACTTTGTTGTTGGGATGCTTGTTGTAAAGAGGGAAGGAACCATTCTTGTTGCTACTGAAAAAGGCTATGGAAAGAGAACGGATATTATTCAGTATCGCACACAGAAAAGAGGAGGAAAGGGCGTAATGACCATGCGGACCACAGATAAGATTGGAAAAATGGTTTCAATTATGGAAGTGGTGGATTCGGACGATTTAATTGTCATTACTAACAAAGGTGTGTTGATGCGGCAACCAATTTCAAAGATTCGTACAATTGGAAGAGTAACACAGGGGGTAAGACTAGTAAAGCTGGACGAAGGGTCGACGATTTCCTCAATCACCCGCGTAGTTCATGAAGACGAGGCAACAGAAGACATGGGCAATGAAAACGCAGAAGAAGGCCAGAAAACAAAAGGCAAAGACATTGATAAAAAAGAACAGTGAGCTTATCTGGCAACCTGATAGAAATAAAGGAAAAAATTATAAAGGCGCAAAGACGGGGAGGGCTTAACCACCCCGTTTTAATTGTTGCCGCCACCAAAACCCACCCGCCACAACTTATAGAACAGGCATACGCCTCCGGATTAAGATGTATAGGCGAAAACAGGGTGCAAGAGGCGGAAGAAAAGTTTTCTCTTTTACCGAATCTTCCAGGGCTAGAAAAAAGGATGATAGGGCACCTTCAATCAAACAAGATTAATAAGGCAATCCGCCTGTTTGACTCAATTGATTCAATAAACAGCCTAAGCTTGGCCGAGAAACTAAATGTTCGAGCAAACAACCGCGGGAGAACAGTTTCTGTCTTATTAGAAATAAACACAAGCGGAGAGGAAACTAAATCTGGGTTTGATCCCCAAAACGAGGAGGAAATGCTCGCATGTTTTGAGCTTTCAAACATTAAAATAAAAGGCCTAATGACCGTTGGACCGTTTGTGGAAGATCAAAAAGAGACTAGACAAGCATTTTCTCTGTTGCGCGAACTAAAGGAAGGAACGAATAGCCAAATTTCAAACGGCTATCCAAAAATGAAGGAACTTTCAATGGGAATGAGCGGAGACTTTGAAATAGCAATGGAAGAAGGCAGCACAATGGTTCGCCTTGGAACAGCTTTGTTTGGTTCCCGAAGGGAACATAAAAAACTGTTAACATAATGAGCCCTTCTTCTTTTTATAATATTTATTTATGTTCGTACGATGAACAACGATTTCCGGGAGCGAGCAAACCGATTCAATTTGCAGGGCATAATATTGCCGACCTTGGAAAGAAAAAAATAATTTGGCCAAGAAAACTTAACCCAACCTATGTGTCCCCAAAGAATTTTGTGGAACTGAAAGAGGGGGTAGACATGCAAGATGTTTTGATAGTTGACAGATTGAAAAATGTCGCAAGGATGGTGTCTGTTGTTGGGCATGTAAACAGAGCAGGAATATCATTTCTGAGAGGAAAGACACCAATAAAAAACGCACAGCAATTTCCTGATATGTCAAATATTTATTCGAGGATAGAATCACTACCAAAAACCACCGTTCATACCTTAGGACCCGAAAATTTTAATTCTGTTCCTAGTGAACAAGGAATTATATGGAGCGAAGCGGTTGGTTTAATTTCAGTGGTTGCTCACTATGCAGGAATAAATGTTAGTGCGGTGGGGGCCGAAGACAGCGGCCTAGGTAATGAGCTGATGAGAAAGCTGATAGCCAAAGAATAAAAAAGAAGCCAGAGAAATGAAACAAGCTGGATTTATATTTTTTGTTAGTAGTTTTTTATACGCTACAACTGGACATTTAAATGGTCTCGTTCGCGATGCCTCCACCCACCAGCCGCTGATTGGGGTAAATGTTATCATCGGCGGTACGGAGCTGGGTACAGCCAGCGACATGGGGGGTTGTTTTCGGATAGAAAAAGTGCCCGTTGGTAGTTACAATATTCGTGTTTCCATGATCGGTTATGAAGCGGTATCGCGGGCAAATGTGCACATAGTTCCACAAAGGACAACAACCACAAATTTTGATCTGCATTCCGCTGTGTTGGAAGGCGAAGGCATTACTGTTACAGCGAAATATTTTGAGCAAACACGGGATGCCATCACCAGCAGTAGGACGATTGATATTGAGGAAATTCGTTCCGACCCGGTTGGCGCCTACGATATCATGGCCATGATGCAGGCCTTGCCATCCGTAGTGTCCGGGTCAGACCAGTATAACGAAATCATTGTTCGCGGCGGAGCACCTGGAGAAAACCTATTTGTCATGGATTACTTGGAAATTCCCCACCCTAACCACTACCCGGAACACGGCAAGGGCGGTGGCCCCATAACCATGGTGGACACGGAATTTATCGAACGGATTGATTTTTATGCCGGTGCTTTTCCGGCACGATATGGAGATAAGCTTTCTTCAGTGATGGATGTTACGCTGAGGTCCGGGAACCGGGAAAGACACTTGGGTGAAATCAGCATGAATATGGCTGGCTTTGGTGCAAATATGGAAGGGCCGTTGGCGGAGAATGGATCGTACTTGTTTTCATTAAAACGATCCTTTCTGGATTTTATCATAATATCCACAGGGATGCAGGCCGTGCCCCAGTATTGGTCGAGCCAGGGTAAAATCACTTACGATCTGTCGCCAACAAAAAAACTCATGTTCAATTATATTGGCGGAATAGATGCCATCAATATTGAGGGGGAAGACAATCCATCGCTGCGCGGAGCGGAAAACGTAGAGTTTGATTCTCAACAAGCTACCGTGGGCATGACCTACAAAAACCTGTTCTCTAAAAAGGGTTTCAGCATTCTTTCGTTATCCAAAAGCCTTGTACAATTGAATACGGATGTATACGAACTGGCTGAA
>Ga0208409_1000229_pt1 | contig 25644 bp, 28 predicted proteins | sample ETNtaG_29_FD_185784 | JGI IMG/M metagenome (GOLD analysis project Ga0208409, IMG submission 185784) | Marine microbial and viral communities from oxygen minimum zone, Eastern Pacific Ocean - ETNP201406SV201 (SPAdes) (version 2) | ecosystem: Environmental > Aquatic > Marine > Oceanic ...
ACTTCACTTAACGAGGTAGCCGGTGTAAAAGTGAGCGCTTCATCAGCAACTTCAGTCGAATCAGTAAATTCAAAGCCTTGGACTTCTAATAAATCTGCCAAAACTTTAACCACCTTCCAGCCAGGCTTAGAGTCGCCAGCGCATTTAACTGAGGCACAGTAAGATTGAGAAATATTGTCAATATTAATGTGTGTGCCAGAAGTTTCATAGAAACTCGCAATAGGCAATACAACATCAGAATATTTCAAGACCAAATCATCTTCAAAGCTATTCAGGGAAACTACAAAAGCATTGCTACGACTTAAATTCTCAATTGCAGATTTTGGATTTAAGCAATCAAAATCTGGATAAATATCAAACATTACAAATGAATTTAAATCAGATGCAAACATCTCTAGAGCGTTTTTACCATTCACTGGTTTAAACCCTACTTGCTCTGCAGCAAGTGAATTGGATGTCAAGCTGACGTTTAGGGTTTGCGCTTGCGTTGCTTCAGCGATATCTTTAACTAGTTGAGATATTTCATCTGCCTGAGGGTTGCCGTTAACATGTTCTCCAAGAATTACAACCGCATTCTCAGCGTTTAATAGATTATCGGCAATATCTTTATGTACTTGCTCAACAACAACAACAGAATTTAAATAATCAGGCTGTTTTTCTGGGGTTTCATTAAGAACAGCCTTTAGGACTCCTGAAAGCGTTGCAACGGTTTTTTGTGGAGCGGTCAACAAATTGTTACTAATGCGATAATTAAAATCAAAAGTTTTTGTGTTAATAGCTGAAACGCTAGCTCCATTTAAGGTCGCCTTTCTAATCCTATGGTTAATCATTGGTTGTTCATGGCGTAAGTAAGAACCAACTATAAGCGCATGGTCAATACCTTCTAATTCATCCAAGGATACACTCGACATTAATATATCGGTGGTAGCTGGATTAGCAAAATCCAAACGATAATCAAGATTGTCCGAACCCAAGCCTCTTGTTAATTTTTGGAGCAAGTATAGCTCTTCTAATGTTGCATTTTTTGAAGTGAGAGATCCAAATTTTGATCCATCAGAGTTATTATTCTTAATCCCGTTTACCGCAAAATCTAGTGCCTCTTGCCATGACGTTTCTCGCCACTCATTGTTAACTTTTATTTTGGGAACCAAACAACGTTTTTCACTTTCTAAGGCCTGATATGAAAAACGGTCCCGGTCAGAAATCCAAGTCTCATTAACGCTTTCATTATCTCTTGCTACGACGCGCTTAACTTTTCCTTTGTGAGTTTGTGTAAAGATATTAGAGCCCACCAAGTCATGACGAGCAATACTCTGAACAGAATTCATTTGCCAAGAGCGAACCCCGAAACGAAAAGGTTTAGAAGTAAGTGCGCCAACTGGACAGACATCAATCATATTGCCAGAGAGCTCGGACTGTATGCCCTCTGATAAAAATGGCTCAATCTTTAAATCCTCGCCTCGACCTGTACCACCCATTTCAACAATACCAGCAACTTCTGCACCAAATCGGACGCAACGAGTACAGTGAATACAGCGCGTCATATCTGTATGAATCAGAGCGCCAATATCCTTATCAGCAACGATACGCTTGCCCTCACTAAATTTCGAAACGTCTGAGCCGTATTCCATCGCAACATCTTGCAATTCACACTCGCCCCCCTGGTCACAGATTGGACAATCCAGTGGATGGTTAATTAACAAAAACTCCATAACGGCCTTTTGTGCCGCTTTAGCTTTTGCATTTTTGGTATAGAGTTTCATTCCCGCAGAGGCTAGAGTTGAACATGCAGGTTGAGGTTTTGGATTACCTTTTATGTCTACCAAACACATCCTGCAGTTAGCTGAAACTGAGAGTTTTTTATGGTAACAGAATCGAGGTATCTCAATACCTTCCCTATCAGCGATAGAAATTATCGACTCACCAGAGTTACCATGCACGACTTTACCGTCAATTTCGATTTCAATATCAACCATCTTTTACCACCATACTCTTGCCGTTTTTGATGTAGTACTCAAACTCCTTTCTAAAATGCCTAATAAAGCTCTCAACAGGCATCGCAGCTGCTTCACCCAGAGCACAGATTGTATTACCAATGATTTTGTCCTGTACAGAAAGCAAGAGATCCAAATCTTCGTTCTTGCCGTGCCCGTCCATGATACGTTTCAAGACTCGGTAAATCCAGCCAGTCCCTTCTCTACAAGGGGTACATTGACCACAAGACTCGTCATAATAAAAATGGGCTAAACGGGTAAGCGCCTTTACCATGCAAGTGGTATCGTCCATAATGATGACAGAACCAGCACCAAGCATCGAGCCCGCTTTGTCAATAGAGTCATAATCCATATTCATCTTAAGGGCTGCTTTTGCTGGCAGTACAGGTGTTGAAGAGCCGCCTGGTATTACCGCTTTAAGTTTTCTGCCTTCACGCAAACCTCCAGCCATCTCTAACAAGTCATTAAAAGGCGTCCCCATGGGGACTTCAAAATTAGCAGGGTTTTTAACGTGCCCGGTGACAGAAAATAATTTACAGCCACCAGAATTTGGCACCCCTAAGTCTGCAAACCATTGTCCACCCTTTGCTAGAATGTCGGGAATAGAGGCAAAACTCTCGGTATTGTTTACCGTTGTAGGTTTACCGTAAAGCCCTATATTGGCAGGAAACGGTGGTTTAAATCTTGGCTGACCCTTTTTACCTTCAATTGACTCTAGTAAGGCGGTCTCTTCGCCACATATATATGCACCCGCACCTAAATGTGTATGCAAGTTGAATGTAATCTTTGAATCATTAATATCTTCACCTAACAAGCCTGCACTGTATGCCTCATTGAGAGCCTCCTCGAATCGGTAATAGGGCTCCATAAACTCGCCACGAATGTAGTTATAACCTACACTGGCGTGCATGACATAGCCTGCAATCGCCATACCTTCAATTACTGCATGGGGATTAAACCTTAAGATGTCTCGATCCTTACAGGTGCCGGGTTCTCCTTCATCGGAGTTACAAACTACATACTTTTGTCCCTCTTGATTGCGAGGCATAAAACTCCACTTTAAGCCAGTCGGAAAGCCTGCACCTCCTCTACCTCTCAGACCTGATGTTTTTAGTTCATCGAGAATCTTTCCTTGAGAAAGCTCAGACTTAAGAATTTTGCGCCATACCTTGTAGCCGCCAGATGCTTCATAAGTCTCAAGGCTAGAGGGATTGTCTTTATTTATATTTTTAAAACAAACCTTGTTCATTTCAAACTATCCAAAATCTCATCAATACGTTGCTCGGTCAGGTTTTCATAATACTTGTCGCCAATCTGGCACATTGGAGCGCCTACACAAGCACCCAAGCACTCGACCTTCTTCACGCTCACCAAGCCGTCTTTGCTTGCCTCTCCAGTTTTCACTGCTAATTTAGTTTCTAAATAGGAAATTAAATCGTCTGCCCCATTTAGCATGCATGAAATATTATGACAAAAGCGAATCACATTTTTTCCTACTGGCTGGTGGTTATAGTTTTCATAAAAAGTTGCAACCTCTTGGACACTTATTCTTGGCATATCTAAATAGTCTGCAACGGATTTTATTAAGTCATTAGCCAAACTGCCGCCGTTCTCGGCTTGCACAATCTTTAATGCCTCCATCACAGCAGAGCTTTGTCTTCCTTCTGGATATTTTGCTACCCAAATGTCAATTTCTTTTTTCGCCTGATCCGAAATCATCTATCAATCTCTCCAAAAACAATATCTTGTGAACCAATAATTGTTACCACATCGGAGAGCATATGACCTTTCGCCATCTCGTCCATGGAGGCTAAATGAGGAAACCCTGGAGCTCTCATTTTGATTCGATAAGGTTTATTGGCGCCATCAGAAACTAAATACACCCCAAACTCTCCTTTTGGATGCTCTACGGCAGAATAAACTTCACCTTCTGGAAGACAGTAGCCTTCAGTAAATAATTTGAAGTGGTGTATCAGTGACTCCATATCATCTTTCATATCGCTGCGCTTTGGCGGGGAGACTTTATGGTTATCAGTAATGACAGGACCATGATTCGACTTCAGCCAATTGACGCACTGCTTAATAATAGAACAAGACTGCCTCATCTCCTCCATACGAACCAAATAGCGATCATAACAATCCCCGGTTACACCAACTGGTATATCGAACTCTAGCTTGTCGTAGACTGAATATGGTTGATCCTTGCGCAAATCCCACTCAATCCCAGAACCACGAAGCATGGCTCCAGTGAAACCTAATTGTTTGGCTCGTTCTGGTTTAACGATTCCTATATTTACAAGTCTTTGTTTCCAAATCCTGTTATCAGTCAATAGGCCTGAATATTGGTCTATACTTTCAGGAAACTTATCTGCGAAATCGGAGATAAAGTCCAGTAGTGAACCTTGACGGTTCTTGTTCATCTCTTTGAGTTCTTCTGTGCTGCGTTTTTTTGATTTTAGGTATTGAGGCATCTTTTCAGGCAGGTCACGATAGACCCCACCAGGGCGATAGTATGTTGCATGCATCCTTGAACCACTAACAGCCTCATAGCAGTCAATTAACTTTTCTCGCTCTCTAAAGGCGTAAAGAAAAACGCTCATCGCTCCGACATCAAGGGCATGAGTTCCTAGCCACATCAAATGATTAAGAATACGAGTAATCTCGTCAAACATGACTCGAATATATTTTGCACGCTCGGGTACGTCTATCTCAAGCATTTTTTCAATTGCCATCACGTAGGCATGCTCGTTACACATCATCGAAACATAGTCAAGCCTGTCCATATACCCGATAGACTGGTTATAAGGCTTCGACTCAGCCAACTTTTCAGTACCACGATGGAGCAGACCAATGTGAGGGTCAGCACGCTCTACTACCTCGCCATTCATTTCAAGAATTAACCTCAGAACGCCATGCGCTGCAGGGTGTTGAGGTCCAAAATTAAGTGTATAGTTGCGCATCTCAGACATGACTATTTCCTTATCACCTTTGGAACATTGACATTTGGCTCAATGCTAACTGGCTCATAAACCACTCTCTTTAGTTCTTCGTCGTAACGCATTTCTACTTCACCAATTAAAGGAAAGTCCTTCCTTAAAGGATGCCCAACAAAGCCATAATCTGTCAAAATTCTACGTAAATCATTGTGGTTTTCAAACAAAATACCGAACAAGTCAAATGCCTCTCTTTCATACCAATCAGCACAATTCCAGATACCAGTAACAGACTGAATCATTAATGAGTTATCTGGAAGTAGCGCCTTTAACCTAAGGCGCTTGTTGTCTGAAACAGATAGCAAGTGGTATACAACGGCAAATCGGTTGCCTTGCTCTTTGCTTGATTTCTGTAATTCTCGGCCACGCCCAAAACCCGAGGAGCTAGCTTCGTCATCCCATTCTGACTCACCAAATGTAAGGTAGTCAATTCCACACAGGTCAATCAAAATGTCAAAATTAAATTCGTCCCTCAACTTTGTGCAGACTTCAATTACTTGGTCGCTGTCTATTGTTAGGGTTAACTCGTTGAAGGATTGAGTAACACTTTTTCTGCCGAAATCCTTGATTAATTGTTGTTTCAACTTTTTCATTAATTTAGGTGCGAGCTATGGTGTTGGTGCGACGTATTTTTTCTTGCAGCTGTATTATTCCGTAGAGCAAAGCCTCCGCCGTCGGTGGACAGCCTGGAACATAAACATCAACAGGAACTATTCTGTCGCAACCACGAACAACCGCATACGAATAGTGATAGTAACCGCCACCATTTGCACAAGAACCCATTGAAAGTACATATCTTGGTTCAGGCATTTGATCGTAAACTTTTCGGAGCGCTGGAGCCATCTTGTTAGTTAATGTGCCTGCAACAATCATCAGGTCTGACTGTCTAGGGGTTGGGCGAAACACGATACCGAAACGATCAAGGTCATATCTTGACGAACCTGTCTCCATCATTTCCACTGCGCAACAGGCCAAACCGAATGTGACAGGCCATAATGAGCCTGTTCTCGCCCAATTTATTACCTTGTCCAATGAGGTGGTAACAAATCCTTCTTTCATTAACCCTTCAATCGCCATATATATTCCTTTCTACTCCCATTCTAGGGCGCCTTTTTTCCATTCAAAAATAAATCCGATCACCAGTAACAAAAGGAAAATAGACATAGCTACAAAACCAAACCAACCAAGCTTTGCTTGTATTACCGCCCAAGGGATAAAAAATGCGACCTCAAGGTCAAACAGGATAAACAGAATTGCGACCAAATAGTAACGCACATTGACGTGCATTCTTGAATCTTCAAATGCAGGGAAACCACACTCGAATTGCGAGTTTTTCTCATCATCAGGTTTGCTTGGTCCTAGCAGGTAACCTATCAATGTTAGACCTACTCCAAAAACAATTCCTAATAAGATAAAAACTAGAACGGGAAGATAATTTTCAAGCACCTTTTCTGACCAAATTTGACAACCGATTAATTATAACAACTTATATACAAAACTACTAGAAAAAGTTCTTAAAATTAGTCAAATAAGATGCTCAATTTGCCCACATTTTTCTAGCTGAATTGCAACTCAAAATTATATTCAAGTGTAATCTATAAATATTTGACTTAGGTCAAAAACAAACAAATTGTATGCTCTGGAAAATCAACCTCCCAACTGTGTGCCACCGACGGTTATCATGTCAACCTTTAAGCTTGGCTGGCCTACACCAACCGGAACGCTTTGACCTTCTTTTCCGCAAGTACCAATACCAGGGTCCAAGTTAAGGTCATCACCAACCATTGAGATTTGATGGAGAACTTCATCTCCTGAACCGATAAGGGTAGCACCTTTGATTGGTGTAGTTATCTTTCCATCTTTGATTAGATAGGCTTCGTTAGCAGAAAAAACAAACTTCCCTGAAGTAATATCAACTTGACCGCCATCGAAGTTTTTGGCGTACACTCCATCTTCAACCGAAGAAACCATATCATCAAATTGATCTTTGCCATTTAGCATATATGTATTGGTCATCCTTGGCATTGGTATGTGTGCATAAGACTCTCGCCTAGCATTGCCTGTACTAGGCATACCCATCAATCTTCCGTTTAACTTGTCAAGCATGTATCGCTTTAATATCCCTTTCTCTATCAGCACGGTTTCTTGCGTCGGAGTTCCTTCGTCATCAATGGTTAAACTGCCTCGCCGATTTTCTATCTTGCCATTATCAACAATAGTGCACTTTTCGTTTGCAACTTTTTCACCAATTCTGTTACTGAAAACCGAACTTCCCTTCCTATTAAAATCACCCTCAAGACCGTGACCTATTGCCTCATGGAGCAAAACTCCTGGCCAACCCGAGCCCAAAATTACAGGCATCATTCCTGCTGGTGCTTCTTTTGCATTTAACGCTACATGGGCAAGCCTTACAGCATCCTTTGTGTAAATTTCAGCAAAGCCGTTGTCAACAAAATATCCGTAGTCGTAACGTCCACCGCCGCCACTTGAACCCTGTTCAACTCTACCTTTATGTTCAACAATCACACTAACAGTAAGCCTTACCATGGGTCGACAATCCATCTGATAAACGCCGTCGCTTGATGCAATCAATATCTCGGTATAAGCACCAGCTAGTGAAGCGCTGACTTGAGTCACTTTGGGATCCTTTCTGGCTATCGAGTTGATTTTTCGAAGCAGATTAACTTTTTGTTTGGAAGTTAAACTGTCAAGTGGGCTTTTGGAGAGATATTTAGGGGTATATTTTGCTTGCTTTATCGGACTAATTTTTTTATTTTTTTGACTGTCGCTGATCCCTTTAGCAAAATCAATAGCGCCCTGAATTGCTTTTATATTAAGGTCATCTGAATAAGCAAAACCGGTTTTGTCATCCTTGACACATCGAGTTCCGATGCCATGACTGATATTGTAAGAGCCATCCTTGACAATCCCATCATCAAGCAACCATGATTCAGAAACAGAGTGCTGAAAATATAGATCGCAATATTCACCTCCAGTTTCTGACAAAGAAGATATTAAGTCAAATACCTTATTTTTTGTGATTTTATGGTTTCGCAATAGCTGCTTTATCATAAAACTGTAACCCCTGGTAACCTGACAATATTAGGTTCCGACCATGGACCTGTGACTTCATAAGTAAATTCAATCACCTCATCAAAAAATGACCCAATAATTTCACCGCCAAAAAGCAATTTATCTGCGGCCCACACACCCAAACCTGCAAGACCTCCACCGGCGAGATAGGTGGCCAATGGAACGGTGTCGGCAACGGATGGCGTCACGATGGCCTGTATATTGTAAGTACGATCTATCAGGTCAGCATATCCACTCATCCTAACACCGCTCTCCTCACTCTCAAGATTAAAATTGCTAATACGAGCTTTACCATTTTCAACAATCAAATCGAAACCAATTCGGTCGTATACAAAGCCCTGCTTCCTTAATGCAGATCTAGGTTTTCTCAATATATCAGCGATAGTTGCCAAGTTGATATATGAAAGCAGGTTAAAGAATGTAGGATCTTTATTGGTAACAACCCCTTCCTGTATCTCTGTAGATAAGAAGCCACTGATTTTTGGAATTGAAACTTCCCAAGGCTCACACTCACAATAGAGTCTCAAATCGGTTGAAAAGGCGCCCCCACTGACAGACTTTTCAATGCCAAATTTTGTCAAGAAGTCTGATAAGTTTGACTGTGAAGCTTTTGCCATTAAAACTGTCCTACCTTCTAGCCAGTTTCCGTTGAAAATCAATTCTTTGTTGCTTATTCCTATATCTTTAAGCGTTAGATTTTTTATCTCCATAATATTGCCTTTGTTTATAAGATCTGCCTCCAAATCAGGAATAGATTTGCCATTAATCTCTACTCCCTTCGAACTTAAATGAAAGCTCGGAAAATCTTGAGGAGAGAGGCCCCACAAATCCATATCTCCATCAAGAGATTTAACTACAAGATTGTCCAACTCAACAACTGCTATATCATCTTTTTTTCTCAATAAATTAACGCCTGTACGTAGATTATTTGATTCAATTTGGGCATGCCAGTTCATATCATTTTGCTTGCTAATATAGGCTTTAATAGAGCTATCTGCAAGGTTCATAGCAACTCTGAATGGCGAATCATTATTGTCTATCCATTCATCAGGGTTGAGTGATAATTCAAACTCTTTGTTAGCTATTAGACCTCGACCTTTGGTCTTGAGTGTCTGGTTATGATAGGAAATTGTTGAATTGTATTTTTCAACATAAGCATTTAACTCAGGAATACTCAAGGTGTTGTCTTTGACATAGGCGTCAAAATCAGCCACCACACTCTCATTGCCTTTCCTTTCAAATGGAACTGAAATATTGACATTGCCTCTCAGGTCACCGCTAAGATCAAACTTACTAATGAAATTCTTTAGCTTGTCTGATATAGGTGATTTATTTAAAAAGTCAGTAATCTCCTCACTCTTTGAAGTGATATGTGCGCTTCCCTTAATTTGAGCATTAGGCTTGTCGAAATTTTCTGCATATATATTAATAAAATCTACATTGAGTACATCAATTTTGGCATTTTCTCCGACAAGTTGTACGAAATTATTGGATAGTGTAATTTTTGCATTGAGTTCTGTAATATTGTCCCATGCAGGATCAACGGAAAGCTCGGCGTTTTCCAGGTTAGCTGAAAACTTTGTAGTAGATTCCTCACTTTTTCCCCCAATAGTAAACCTTGTGGTGAGCTTGATATCACTCAACTTGCCTTCAATTAATGCCTTATCGAGCCAATTAGCGCTTTTTGTTTTAGCTAAAGTTTTTGGTATATTTTGATGAATTTTTTCAACATCTATACTATCAATATAACTTTGAAATTCAAGATAGACCTTGTCTTGTTGGGAAAATATTCTGAGTTGAGCAGATAGAGTAAAATCCTTATTTTTTATAGTAAACGGGATGACTGCTAACCTGTCAGCCTTTGCTCTGGCTACATCGATACTTGTTTTTATGTTTACAGTGTTTCCAATTTCAGGTATTACAGCATCACTATAAATAGCTTGATTGTCCATTGAAAGAGTAATTTTTTGTTCGTCTCTTGCCAACTCTATTGGCGCGAGATGATGAACCTTTTCGCCATTAATGGTAGTTTTATTAACTGAAAGCATCTCTAATGCCATTAAACCTGACAAACTTGAACTCGAAAATACTGAATCAGCATTAAGGTTCGATATGTATTTTTCTATTGAAGAAGTGTTTAGAGTTAACTCATTAATATCAATTCGACCTGGTATTTCAATGTTTTTGTAGAGCGCCATTAAATCAGCGTCCCAGCGCAAAACATCAATTGAGGCGATAGGTTCCAAACCTTTAACTCCTACTTTGACCCCATGCACCGCTAAAACTAATTCATTATCATGGAACTCCAAAGCAAGCCGGTCAATACTTACTTTTAATCCACTCATCTGAGATAGTCTGTCTTCTATTGGTTCTTTCATTATCTGCGGGAAGCTAACAAAAAAAGCCACAACAGTTAGCAATAGTAGCGAAATTAGAGCAGTCAACCAAGTACTTATCTTAAGTAAATTAAATCCTCTGCGGATATTTTTAGTGCCCATATTTATCTTGGATTTGACCAAAACATATTATAACCAAATGTATAATATGTCGCAATTTATTCTGATTATGGAAGGAAGACATAATGAGTCAAAACTCTAAAGGTGGCACAAAATTAATGCTCGGTATTTGGTTAATAATTATGTTGTTTATTGGCTTTAAAGCTTATGACAGCTCTAACGACCACCCGACTATTGAAACAGTTGGGCTGGACAGTGCAACACTTGACAGAATCAAGCCAATTGGACAGGTTAGAGTTGAAGGTGCGGTCGCATCAAACAATACCACTGAAAAATCAGAACGAACAGCTGAAGAGGTATACACTAAATGTCAGGGTTGTCATGCTACTGGAATCATGGAGGCACCAAAATTCGGATCACTAGAAGACTGGGCTCCAAGAATCGAACGTGGTATAGACGAAGTACTTAAAGTTGCCATTGCAGGTAAAGGCGGAATGCCTCCTAAAGGTACTTGTATGGATTGCTCCGACAATGAACTTAAATCGGCTATCCAGTATATGATGGATAGCGCTAAATAACTCCCAATACCAATCAGGAGTCTGGGCTTTGAAAGACCCCTAGACTCCTATTTTTTACTACATCATTCCACGACAATGTCCGACCATTCATAGCGACATAAACCCCAGGGTCTAATAAATTCAATGAACCCAATGCACAACCTAAATTAAAGAATGCATCAGAATTATTGACTGTATAAGGAACCATAGAGCCAAACAATACGACAACCTTATTCCTTAGATTCAAGCCTAAAAGCTTTGCGGTCTCGCACATTGTATCGGTTCCGTGAGTTATTAGTATTCTTTCTTCCTCACACTCAACACAACTTTTCAAGATAAGTTTGCGATCATTATCATCCATATCTAAACTGTCTTTGAAAAGCAATATCTCTGTTTTAATTTCTACCTCTATTCTTGCTCTTGAAAGCATCTCAGGAAAGTGAGTTTGATTAAACTCTAACTCGCCATTGGTCTGGTTGCAGACCTTGTCAATCGTACCTCCGGTAATATAAAGCCTGATACTCATAATTTATTCTTTAATTAATAATATATATTCTATTCCCTTTTACCAAAAATATCTGTTCCAATCCTAACAATAGTAGATCCCTTTTCTATTGCCAATTCTAAATCCATCGACATTCCCATTGAGAGGTTATCCAGTTTAGGATACTTAGATATTAATTCAGCCATCTTAGAAAAGCTTTGGGCTGAATTCTCAGGACTTGGTATGCACATAAAACCCCTTAAGGAAATACCAGGTAGCCTTTCAATTTGGGGAACAATATCTGCAACTTCATTTAGCAATACACCTGATTTAGTAGATTCAGAGTCAATATTGACCTGCAGCAAGACATTCAATGGGTCAAGTTTATTTGGTCTTTGTTCACTTAATCTCTGAGCTATTTTGATCCGATCAAGACTATGAACCCAGTCAAAATTATCACTGATTTTTGCTGTTTTGTTTGACTGGATTGGGCCAATAAAATGCCAAACCAATGAAGTGTCATTTAAGACATCAATCTTACCTAAGGCTTCTTGCAGGTAATTTTCACCAAAATCCCTCTGGCCGGAATTGATTGCTTGCTGTATCTCGTCTACTGTACGAGTCTTGCTGACAGCTACCAGCCTAACTTGTTGGGTATGATTGACCGACGCTATTCGGTCTTTAACTTTTTCAAGATTGTCTCTTATCACCTGACTTGTTTGTTGTTATTTTTTTCATTTAAAAAACAGTTTGAGCTTCGAAAACTGGCCCATCGACACAAACACGTTTCATTAAAGCTCCTTTATCGCTTTTCACTTCAACTGCGCAGCCTGCACAACCTCCGACAGCGCAAGCCATAAATTCTTCTAACGAAACTTGACATGGTAATTTATATTCCCTTGACAATTCTGCAACCGCTTCAAGCATCGGATAAGGTCCACAAGAATATATCTCGACTTGTGACAACTCTTTATTAGTCAAGGCATCTAAATACTTCCTTGCCAAATCCGTTACATAGCCTTTAAAGGCGCCATCAAATCCTTTCATACTTGCCAAACGACAAGCTATACCCCAATCCTCCAGCAACGGCATGGTATAACTTGGACTCTTAAATGGAATTTCAATTTCACTAGCAGATGCCTCGAAAGGAAATGGCACTTCTGAACCAAGAATAACAAAAGGCTGATAATAATCATTAGCTTTGATTTCTTGTGCAATAGCTATCATTGGAGGCATACCAACTCCCCCGCCAATTAGCAATGGATTTTTTTTATCAGACAACTTAAAGCCGTTACCGATTGGCCCAATTACCGATAAAACATCACCAATATTACTCTCGGATAGCTGCCTTGTGCCCTCTCCTACAACCTTATAGAGTATGTCAAATGTATCACTTTCCTCATCAACTGACATGACCGAAAATGGTCTACGCATCTCCAAATCATTGGACACTGTAATATGAACAAATTGCCCCGGCAGTGTTGAATTTGAGATCTCTTTAGAAGCAAGAGTCAGTATGTATTGATCGCCTTGAAAATGGCAATGAGCAAGAACCTTACAATCACAAATGTTAATAGTATTGCGATCGCTACTCATTGTTGGTGATTAATGTTCCAACACCAGTATCAGTAAATATTTCCAGCAATACAGCATGAGCAACACGTCCATCAATGATATGGGCTCGATTTACACCGTCCTTAACGGCAGATAATGCGCAATCTATCTTCGGCAGCATGCCACCATGGATCACACCATCTTTAATTAGTCGGCTGACTTTTTTGGTATTGAGTCCAGTCAAAAGTTCACCTTTTTCATCTAACAAGCCAGGTGTATTGGTTAATAGGATAAGTTTTTCAGCTTTGATTGCCTCTGCAATTGAACCAGCCACAAGGTCGGCATTGATATTGTAAGAAAATCCATCATTGCCAACCCCTATCGGTGCAATAACCGGAATAAAGTCGCCTTCTAGCAATAGCTCGATTACTGAAACGTCAATCTGGTCAACCTCACCTACATGACCTAGGTCGATGATCTCAGAGGTTGGCTCTATTTTACTTTTTAGCTTCTTTGCTGTAATGAGACGACCATCTTTACCGGTCAAGCCTATTGAGTGACCGCCATGTTGATGAATTAGGTTAACGATTTCCTTGTTAACTAAACCACCAAGGACCATCTCTACGACATCCATAGTTTCACTGTCAGTAACTCGCATACCACCAATAAACTCACTGTCCTTGCCTATCTTGTCAAGTGTTTTGCCAATTTGTGGGCCGCCGCCATGGACAACGATTGGGTTCATACCTACCGACTTCATTAAAACAATGTCACGCGCGAAACTTGATTTTAGGTGTTCATCCACCATTGCATTGCCGCCATACTTGATGACGATTGTTTTGCCATGAAATTTTTGTATATATGGCAATGATTCAGTTAAAACGTTAGCAATATTGTTGGTTTGCATAATTTTATTGTCTAGAAAAACTAGCGGTAATTTTACCCTAAGGCATTATTGCTTGTGAGTCCAGTTAGTGACAGGCTTTGCCCATCTTTTTTAAGCGCCAATAGTTATAAGGCCAGGGAGTTATAAAACCAAAAAATAAAGAGATCGGCAACACCCAGAAATAAAATTTAGCGCCACCTGTCATCAAGTAATCGACAAGATTCATTGAAAATTCCATCGAAATCATTGAAATTAAGCTCATACCTGCCGCTGTTTTAATGGCAATCTGAAAACTTATTTTCTGTCTTATTAATATAAAAGTTTCTAAGAGAATACTAGTAATGATGCCATTAACCATTGCTAGTGCGAAAATAACAGTTACCGGAACAGCACTATCTTGCATTATCGCAATTGTCCCAAAATCTCCAATGGAGCAACCAATTAAACACCATTTAGTGTTATTGGCGCTTTTCCTCCATGTATGTTTGCATAGCCAAAAATCTGTATTCATAGAATTGCAATTTAGAGAAACATTTCTTGAAGGTCATTAACAAAATTAAAGCCCTTTTCAGTGGGAACTATCCTGTCATTCATTATATCTATCAAGCCCAAGTTTTTTGCATTGTTAATCTGTTTTCCAATTGTCTGAAAATTTTGCCCTGTTCTAGATTCAAACAACTTAGCACTAAAACCCTCCTTAAGCCTTAGTGCATTAAGCATAAAATCAAAAGAAAGGTTATTAATATTCACTACTGGAATGCTGCTATGATTACCATTAAATTGCACCATATAATCTTCAGGAGATTTAGATTTCATAGTACGAAAAATTACACCTTTACTGGTGTCAGATATTTTTCCGTGCGCTCCAGCACCTATCCCTATATAGTCTCCAAATTCCCAGTAATTTAAATTATGTTGTGAAAAATTCTTTCCATAAGCCGAAATCTCATATCTCTTAAAGCCGCTAGATTCGAGTAAATCTGCTCCAGCACTACCCATCTCACAAATAATTTCATCTTTTGGCAATCTGGGCGGATACTTTGCAAATAAAGTGTTTGGCTCAAGCGTTAGTTGATATAGAGATATATGGCTTGGTTTAAAAGATATAGCGGTTTTTATATCTTCCAGACTTTGTTCTCTTGTTTGCCCGCTAATGCCATACATTAAATCTATATTGAGGTCATTAAAGCCAACACTTTTTGCTCTCTCAATTGCTTCTATAGACTCATATCTAGTATGAATTCTGCCCAATAATTTTAGGTGTTTATTGTTAAATGACTGAATGCCAATCGATAAACGATTAATTCCAATCTTTCTGAATTGGGCAAACTTTTCTACCTCAAAAGTACCGGGATTCGCCTCAATTGTAACTTCCACATCTCTTGAAATTGAGAGCCTATCTTTCAAACCTTGAAACAATTTTCTTATTTCGTCAATAGTCATCAGACTTGGTGTCCCTCCACCAATAAAGATTGAATGGATTGAGCGGTTTTGAAGATAACGAATGTCATTATCAAGATCTCTAAGGAGTGCTTCTATATAGCCCTTTATTGCCCTGCCATGATGTGAATTAAAGTCGCAGTATGGACATTTCTTGATACACCAAGGGTAGTGAATATAAAGAGAAATCGGCGGCAACTCTAATAAATCAGTCTTCAAAAGAAAGCTTCCTCAAAAGTTCTCTTAAAGCCTGACCTCGATGAGAAATAAGGTTTTTTTCCTTGGACGATAGTTCAGCGGAGGTACATCTATGTTCTGACAGATAAAAGACAGGGTCATAACCAAAACCATTATTTCCTCTAACTTCAAGAGCAATTTCGCCTTCCCAGCCTCTTTGAATGATTAGCGGTGTTGGATCATCAGGATAACGCACCAGAACTATCGCACACCAAAAACTAGCCTTTCTATCTTCGCCACTTAAATTATCCATCTCAGATAAGAGTTTAGTAACATTTTCTGACTCAGTAGCGCCTTCTCCTGCATATCTCGCTGAATATATGCCTGGTTCACCATTAAGGGCGTTGACAACAATTCCGGAATCATCAGCAATTGCCGCCAATCCAGATTTTTGAGATGCATTTCTTGCCTTGATAAGGGCATTCTCTACAAAACTTAGGCCGTTCTCGGGCGCCTCCTCTATGGCCATATCTGTCTGTGAGATGACACTATAATAACCATCAAGCATCTCTTGTAGCTCTTTAATTTTGCCCGGATTGCTTGTGGCAAGGATTATTTTTTTCATAGTGTATAATTCTTTTTTCAAGTATGAAAACAGATAGAAAAAATGACGCAAGATGAAATGAAACTTGAGGTAGCTAGAGCCGCCATCAAGTATGTCGTTCCAAACTCTATTATAGGCGTCGGAACTGGTTCAACCGCAAATTTTTTTATTGACGAGCTGGCAACAATAAAGGATACAATCTCAGGCGCCGTGGCAAGTTCAATAGCAACATCAGAACGTCTTCAAAGCCACGGAATTGAAATTATCGATTTGAATATTGTTAAGGAAATATCTGTCTACATTGATGGCGCGGATGAATCTGATAGAGCATTAAACTTAATCAAAGGTGGAGGTGGCGCACTTACTCGTGAAAAGATTGTTGCAGCTGTCGCTGATAAGTTTATTTGCATAGCTGATGAATCTAAACTCGTAAGTGTAATGGGGAATTTTCCGCTACCAGTAGAAGTTATACCTATGTCTGTTAGTTATGTTAAAAAACAAATTAGTAAATCTATTGGCGGATCCCCGATAATTAGAGAAGGCTTTACTACTGACAATGGAAACTTAATATTAGATGTTCATGGACTCAAAATTGAAAATCCAAAAAAACTTGAAAATAAACTAAACAACATTGTCGGTGTTGTAACAAATGGACTTTTTGCCAATCGAGGTGCCGATATTCTTTTGTTGGGAACTCCTAATGGGGTTAAAACTATAAAACACTGCAATGAATAACTTCACACCAATTAGTGCACTACTTGGCGGAATCTTGATAGGACTATCGGTAGCTCTTTACTTTTATACGACTGGCAGACTTGCAGGAATTAGCGGTATATTTGCAAACGCAATAACCAATCAAACCAAAAGGCTATCCAATATCTTTTTCCTATTTGGACTAGTATTAGGGCCATTACTATTCAGCTTTACCAAAGAAACAATAGCTTTTAATATTACTCACTCATATTTATTAATTATTACCGGAGGATTCTTGGTAGGACTTGGCACAAGGCTTAGTGATGGCTGCACATCTGGACATGGAATATGCGGTATAGGGAGATTTTCGGTCAGCTCCATAATTGCCACAGCTACATTTATGGTGACTGGAATGCTGACAGTTGTAATACTTCAACAATTTGGCATTTACATATGAATGATAAACTGATCTCACTATTCTGCGGAGTTCTTTTTGGACTAGGGCTTGTTATATCGGGCATGACAAACCCGTCAAAGGTTATTGGCTTTTTAAGTATTACTCATAACTGGGATGCATCATTAATTTTTGTTATGTTCGGTGCTATTTTAATTTTTGCCCCTTTCTTTTACTTTAATAAAAATAAAGAATTTTCCTCGATAGGCAATCAAATCGACTTACCCATTAAAAAAGCTATAGATAAAAAACTAGTCATCGGCTCTTCTACATTTGGAATAGGTTGGGGACTCGTGGGATTATGCCCCGGCCCAGCAATATCAGCTCTGGCCTTCTTTGACCCTATAATAATTGTGTTTTTAGCGTCTATGGCACTTGGTATAGTGGTTAATAATAAATTGTTTGAGTAAAATACATCGTTCTTGAGAATTATATGTCGCATCAAACCCTAGATATGTCTGGCCATAATTGCCCTATGCCAATTTTAAAAACAAAGCAGGCACTTACAGCAATGAATGCAAAAGATACTATCGAAGTTATATGTACTGATAAAGGTTCAACGAAAGACTTTATTGCTTTTTGTAATCAGACTGGCAGTGTATTAATTTCTCACAGAGAACAAGACAATTATTTTATTTTTCATATCGAAAAATCATAACCCATAGAGACTTATGTCTGATACAAATAAAATGACACTTATCGCTTCAAAAGGAACATTTGATTGGGCCTATCCGCCCCTCATTCTTGCATCCACCGGTGTCGCTATGGGCAAAGAAGTGTCTGTATTTTGCACCTTTTATGGTTTAAATTTACTTCTAAAAGATCTATCTAACCTAAGGATTTCACCCCAAGGAAATCCCGCAATGCCAATGAAAATGCCTTTTGGACCTAAATGGTTTCAGGCAATTAATTTTGGTCCTAAAATTCCAAACATAATGTGGAATATTCCTGGTCTTGAATTGTTTGCAACATCAATGATGAAAAAAACAATGAAGAATAATGGCGTTGCCACTATTGAAGAGTTACGTGAAATATGTATCGAGATGGGTGTTAAGTTTATAGCGTGCGAAATGACTATTGGTCTGTTTGGATACTCTCGAGAAGACTTTATTGACGGCATAGAATATGCTGGAGCAGCGACTTACCTTGATACCGCTCATCATTCAACTCAAGACCTATTTATTTAATCTAGTTCATCCAATCAAGTATTTCCCAGTCATTCTGATAGGCTGCCTCTTTAAGTATTGAATCAGCATTTACAACTACTGGTCGATCAACTAATCTCAGCAATGGTAGATCATTATTCGAATCAGAGTAAAAAGTTGAATCGGTCAACGATTCTTGGTGTTCCTTTAGCCATGGCATTAAATTATCAATCTTTCCATCCTTATAACAAGGGATACCTGACACCTTTCCGGTGAAACGACCGTCCTTAATTTCGGGCTCAGTTGCTAGTAAATTTTCAATGCCGTAACGTTTAACAATCGGCCAAGTTATAAAGCTATTTGTTGCGGTGATGACTAGAAGTGTGTCTCCCCTAGATCTATGAAGATCTACAACTCTTTGCGCCTTTTCTAACAATATTGGCTCAATCTTTTGATGCATAAACTCCTTATGGTATGCATCAAGTTCGCTAAATGAATACCTTGAAAGAGGTTCCAAACAAAACTCTAAATACGCGTCAATATCTAGGCAGCCTAAGTCGTATTGTTTAAAATAGTATTCATTCTTTTTTTGATACGAATTAACATCTTTAATGACACTAATTTCACATAAAAACTCGCCCCATAGATAATCGCTATCTCCACCGATTAGAGTTTTATCTAAATCAAATATAGCTAAAGACATAATTTTTCCTTTACTATCCTCATAACCTCTTCATTAGACTCCACCAGATCAATTAAATCCATATTTTCATGCTTTACATAGTCTTTCTTGGCCATATCTTCAATCCATAATGTTAAAGGCTTCCAAAAACTTAAGCCACATAAAATAACTGGAATTGGTTGCATTTTATTGGTTTGAAGTAGTGTTAGAACTTCGAACAATTCATCATTAGTACCATAACCTCCTGGAAAGAAAATGCAGGCACTAGCATACTTAACAAGCATTACTTTACGAGTGAAAAAATAACTGAACGTTACGGATTCATCTAAATATGGGTTCGGAATTTGTTCATGAGGTAGCTCAATATTGACCCCTATACTTTTTGATTTACCTTTAATAGCACCCTTGTTGACCGCCTCCATAATGCCTGGCCCTCCACCAGTAAACACATTAAAACCAGAATCTGAAAGTAATCTTCCTAGCTCATAGGCTTTTTTATATAAAGAGTCAGTTTCTTTAACTCTGGCAGAACCAAAGACAGTTATGTTGTTTTTATAGATAGATAGTTGTCTCTTTGCACTCTCAAATTCGACGCCGGCATTATTCAGGTTCATAACTTAGAAAAGGCTTTTGAGGCAGCATTAATAGTTTGGTCTAGCTCTTTATAAGTATGTGCTGCTGAAATAAAGCCAGCCTCATATGCGGAAGGTGCTAGATAAATTCCCTGATTTAGCATCAATCGATGAAACTTTTTAAACAAATCAATATCACATCTAGAGACTTGGTTAAAATTGCTCACTGTTTCCTCAGCACTAAAAAATATTCCAAACATTCCTCCTACGCTGTTACTTGTCAAGGCAATATTATTTTCATCAGCAACCGTAACAATACCTTTAGTGAGATACTGTGCACTCTCACTTAAGTTTTGATAGAAAAACTCATCATTCTCTAGAATATTGAGCATAGCAAGACCAGCCGCCATTGATAGAGGGTTTCCAGAAAGTGTGCCTGCTTGATAGACCGGCCCCAAGGGTGCAACCTGTTCCATAATTTCCTGCCGACCACCAAACGCCGCAACAGGCAGACCGCCACCTATCACTTTGCCTAGCGTAGTAAGATCAGGCTGAACTTGGTAGTGAGTCTGCGCACCACCCAATGCAACACGAAATCCTGTCATCACTTCGTCAAAAATTAGAATACTATTGTATTCATCACAAATCTTTCTAAGGCCTTGCAAAAAACCTTCTAATGGCGGCACACAGTTCATATTCCCAGCAACTGGCTCAACAATAATACAGGCTATCTCTTTGCCCATCTCTTTAAACAATCTATCTACAGAATCAAGATTGTTGTAATCAACTGTCAACGTGTGTTTCGCCAAATCATTTGGAACACCAGGTGAAGTTGGCACTCCTAATGTCAATGCTCCTGAGCCAGCCTTAACAAGCAAGGAGTCTGAGTGGCCATGATAACAACCCTCGAATTTGACGATTTTGTCACGCCCAGTATAGCCTCTTGCCAACCTTATAGCGCTCATAGTTGCTTCAGTGCCAGAACTAACCATTCTGACCATTTCAATTGAAGGTACAAGTTGGCAAACTTTTATTGCCAGCATAGTCTCAATTTCTGTAGGTGCTCCAAAACTAAGGCCTTTACCCAATAAATCCTTAACAGCCTCAATAATAATTGGGTTTGCATGCCCTAATATCATTGGCCCCCAAGATCCAACATAATCAATATATGAATTACCATCAACATCAAAAAGATAAGCTCCCTCACCTCGTTCAAAAAAAATGGGCTCACCTTCTACGCCATTAAAAGCTCGAACTGGTGAATTAACTCCTCCAGGAATATACTTTTTGGCTTCATTAAATAAGCTTGATGAATGTTTCATTAATTTTCTCTACGGTTTGTAATAACTGGGTACCTCTTTAGGTTCGTAATATGTGACCAAACAATAAGAATATTGTCCAATAACAACTTAATATTCACGCTTGTTTGTGACATTAAAATAGCACGATTAATATCATCTAACAATTGAAAAAAGTATTTTACAGGTGTCTTCTCAATCACCTTATTGAGCTCTAGAAGTGCCCCCTCCTTGCGCAAAGTTTTTAATCGTATCGCTTGAGTCACGAGTTGCTGTAGGCAGTTCAATACTTCCAACTCTTGTCCATCAAACAATTCAGATTCATTTGCTTTAACAGGGTTTGTTGCTATTTCTAGTAAATGATTTTGCCAATTTTGATACTGTAAAAAATAATCTCCTTTTAAGTCTTCGACCGCCCTAAAAGGAACTCCATGTGAATTCTCTAGTAGTTGATCAGCACTGAAATCTTCACGTTTATCTTCATCAATATGATTGGAGACCCAGGCCACACTTGACTCGTCGAAGGTTGGATTGATATGTACAGACTGGCAACGAGAAAGGATTGTTGCTGGCAATGAACTTGGGTTGTGTGCTAATAAAATAATTAATGTATTCTTACGTGGCTCTTCTAGAGTCTTTAACAGACAATTAGCGGCGTTAATATTTAACTGATCAGCATAAAAAATCATCCCTATCTGGAGTTCTTGTGCAGTTTTTTCCAATGACTCACAGAATGCGCGAATCTGATCAACCCTTATCTCTTTAGACAATATTCCTTTATCATTTAATTCATTAGAGCAATAAATCATATTTGGATAATGCGATCTTCGTATAAGAACGCTGTAATCGAGTATTTTTTTTGGATTGTCTTTTTCAAGTGACTGACAATTTTTACACTCTCCACAAGAATTATTTTTACAAAGAAGTGTCTTAATTAGTTGATTTGCAAGCTCAAACTTACCTATTTTTTCTACACCAGTAATTAAAAGTGCATGAGGCAAATGGTTTTGATCAATCATTTGTTTGAGTTTTGCAAAAGCGTTTTGATGCCAAGGAAGTATCATATAGCCTTAAGCAGTGATTTTATTTTTTGTTGTACTTCCTCGATCGAGCAAGCTGCATCAATCAATTTAATGCGCTGAGGATATTTTTTTGCCCTATCAACAAAAGATTTTCTGACTCGTTCAAAAAAATTCCAGTCTTCTTGCTCAATTCGATCTTTTTCAGCTCGAGCTTCAATTCTCTGCATACCTAATTCGGTTTCTATATTTAATATGATAGTTAGGTCTGGTTGAAATTCTCCATGCACCCATGATTCTAGCTCAGAAATTCTCCCTATATCTAGTTCTCTGCCTCCACCTTGATAAGCAAAGGAGGCATCAGTAAATCGATCACTCACAACCCATTTGCCAGCATTAAGGGCTGGTTTAATTTTTCTTTGTATATGTTCATTACGATCACTGAACATCAATAACAATTCAGTATCACTATGCATATCTCCAGTATCGCGACCTAATAAGAGTTTACGAATTTTTATTCCCAATTCAGTACCCCCTGGTTCTCGAGTTTTTACAACATCTATACCTTTTCGCTGCAAATAATCGCAAATAAACGCAATTTGGGTACTTTTACCGGCACCTTCGATGCCATCTATAGTAATAAATTTTCCTTTTTTCATAGTTCTAATTTTAAACTAGGTGCCACCTAAATACTTCTTGATATTATCCTTGTGCTCTTCATAACTTGAAGCAAATGCGTGGCTTCCATCTTTTTTGGAGACAAAGTACAATGCGCTCCCACTATCTGGATGAAATGCAGCATATAGAGAGGAATATCCTACTGATGAAATTGCACCGGGCGGCAATCCGTGGTAACGATATGTGTTATACAAACTGTCAAATTTTAAATCACTTTTCTTCAGAGGAGGCTGATATTTATCACCTAGGGCATATATTACCGAAGGGTCAGTTTGCAGTCTCATGCCTTTCTCTAATCTTCTAATAAAGACGCCTGATATCAGATGCTTTTCATTATCAATAGCGGTTTCTTTTTCAATCAAAGAAGCTAGAATTACTGCTTCATATGGGTCTTTATATGGCAATTCTTTTTTTCTATTCTGCCACAATAAATCTAACTTATCTTGCATCATTTTGTGGGATCTTTTTAGTACATTACTAGCACTTTCCCCGTAATCAAAATTGAATGTTTCGGGAAAGAACCATCCCTCATATGGCTCTTTAATTGCAATCAAATTCATCGTTTCTTGAAGTGATAAATTGGAATGAATAGCTGGATTAGAATTCAACATTTGAAAATACTCATTAATTGTCTTGCCTTCAATAAAAGTTATGTTTACAGTTGCCACTCTGCCGTTTGTAACAACTTCAAAAAAATCTAATACACTCATATCGGGCACTATCTCATAGTATCCTAATTTAAGTTTTTTATCGTAGTTAAATAATTCACCAATCAAATTAAACATGATTTTTGACTTAATCAATTTATGATTGCTTAACTCTTCAGAGATAGAATCAATTGTTGCTCCTTTCTGGACATGATAGATTTGAGCTTCTGTAATCGTCAAATCTTTTGAAGTTAACCACCAAATATAACCAATACAGAAGGCAATTATGATAAGTAATCTAAATGTAAAAAGCTTTTTTGTTACAACCATATGAAAGAATTATCTTCTGTGGATTTTTCTTTAAGGGTCTCTGAAATTATTTCAGTTATTTTATGTTTACTATATACAAAATCTTCAATTCGATTGACTGGACTAACTCCTTGGATGCTGTTTGAAATAAAAACTTCATCGGATTGAAGAAGTTCTTTTACAGATAGATCTTTTATACTTATATCAAATCCTAAATCTGCAGCTATTTTTAATATTACAGCCCGTCTTGTTCCTTCTATGCCGCATTTATCTAAATTTGGAGTTATAAGTCTATTGCCTTGGACACAAAAAATGTTTCCCTGTGTTACAGAAACAACATTTTCATTCTCATCAAGCATAATTCCATCATCATTCTTTATACCTGCACGTGCAATTACTTGTTCAAGCCGATTACAATGCTTTATCCCAGCCAATTTTGGATTTGAATTGTAACCGTTTTTACAAAATTCTAAAGAAAATGCCATATTCTGGTTAATTTTTTTTAACTCAGAAACAATAATCATACGAATCGGCCTGATATTATCTTTATAACTATAACCTCTTGAAGATTCTCCTCTACTCAATACTAATTTGACGATGCAATTATCGATTTTTATTAAAGAAAATGCCTTTCTAATATCACTTAACCACAAAGTCTCATCAATCATCGATATATTTAGACGATCGCAACCCAATCTCATTCTCTCTAAATGATTTGACCAAAAAAGCAATTTTTTATTTTCAACAAGGCATGTTTCAAACAATCCATCACCAAACTGCGTGTTACGATTGAAAACACTGGTCTTTGACTGTTTTTTGCCGTCGATAAGAACAACTGGGTTCATAATAGTGTTTTAATCAGAAAATAACAGAAACCATTATAAAACAAAGTATAAGATGCCTTATCACTTCCTATAGCAGGTTTATAATAGGTTAAACAATCTAAGGAAGTAATATAACAGACATGAATTATGTTCTTAGAAGGCTTGCCAGCAACCTTCTTGACAGTTGTAAGGACTTACTTCCAATTGTTTTAGTAGTTGCTTTCTTTCAAATTATAGTGCTTGATCAACCCATTCCTGAATTGGGTAATATACTCTTGGGAGGCTTGTCAGTCCTTATTGGTTTGACTTTTTTTGTTTCTGGTCTTAGGTTAGGTCTTTTCCCTATAGGAGAAAATTTAGCCCATTCATTCGTAAAAAAGGGGTCATTATTTTGGCTTTTTTTATTTGCTTTTGCGCTTGGTTTTGGTACAACCATAGCAGAACCGGCACTCATTGCAGTAGCGAATGAAGCTGCAATCGTTGCAAGCACTGGTGGCATTATCGAAAACACTGAATTGACTATCAACAAATATGCGGTTGATCTAAGACTGACTGTTGCACTTGCTGTTGGTATTTCAGTAATGCTAGGCGTCGCAAGAATCATATATGGTTGGCCATTGCACTGGCTGATTATTTTAGGATATTTTCTAGTTATGATCATCACTTTCATTTCTCCTGACTGGATTATTGGCATTGCTTATGATTCTGGCGGAGTTACAACGTCTACAGTCACAGTACCTTTAGTTACAGCTTTAGGTGTTGGATTAGCTAGCAGTATTCGTGGTAGAAATCCGCTTACCGACGGCTTTGGTATGATTGCAATTTGCTCACTATTGCCCATTATTGCAGTTCTAATTTTTGGAATTATTTTATGAGCATTCTTGAATCTTTCATCTCTATGTTTTTGGATATCGCTCCCATCATTGGAGTAATATTAATCTTTCAGCTGTTTATTATTAAAGAAAAAATACCTAATATGTCTCAAACCCTGTTTGGTATTTTTATGGTTTGGATAGGACTGACTTTGTTTATTGTCGGACTAGAAAAAGCACTATTTCCAATAGGAAAAATGATGGCAACTCAGT
>Ga0208409_1000231_pt1 | contig 25520 bp, 14 predicted proteins | sample ETNtaG_29_FD_185784 | JGI IMG/M metagenome (GOLD analysis project Ga0208409, IMG submission 185784) | Marine microbial and viral communities from oxygen minimum zone, Eastern Pacific Ocean - ETNP201406SV201 (SPAdes) (version 2) | ecosystem: Environmental > Aquatic > Marine > Oceanic ...
TCTGTATCTGCGGCTGTACCTGAACCGGTTTCTGCAACAATGATATTTGCACCGGGCAGTGCATCTCCGTTTTCTGCATCCACTACGGAACCTGAGATCTTGCCAGTGGTTTGTGTACAAACCATACTCGTCAAAAAAAGAAAAAATGTGGTTACTTTTATCTTCAAGTCAGCAGATCTATTTTCGGATTAAATAATAATTGTTCATATAAAAGTAAGCTGCCATTTTTTATTAAGCAAAGTATATCCGAACCAGGATGACACTTACAACCACAAAAATTGAATAGAATCTATCGGGATTAAGTTCCTTAGTTATGGGTGACTTTTCGTAGGTCAGTCTCGAAGTCTTATCTGTTCCAGGAACAGGCGAAAGATAACTAACGCCAAACAGTACAATACTGCATATCACAAATAGAATGAATGCGAAATGCTCCATCCTATGATGCTGCCCAGGTTAGGGATAAATAAATACCGACAGTGGTTGCCATGATCGCAAAGGATACGTTCTTTACGTGTTTCCAAGGTGTCATATCTACCGGTGCAGGTTCCCGCTGATCACTGACTGCAATTTCTTCTGTAGATTTTGGATTTAAATAACCAATGACGAGCATAACTCCAACCGATAGAATAAAACTAATGAAATAGCCATGGAGCCAGTGCAGGTCTCCATCGCCATTAGCGAAAAAAGTAGGGACATCTTTTATATTCACAAACGTAAAAAAAGAATAGGCTGCCATACCAACAATCATTCCTATTTTTGCCGCAATTGCTGGGACGTGCTTTGTGACAATCCCCAGCATAAAAATTCCAATGATGGGAACACTATACAGTCCATTTACTTTTTGCAGGTAGGTAAAGATAGATTCCATCTGCGCCAGTAGAGGTGCAATACAAATGGACGCTATTGCCAAACCCATGCCAAATTTCTTACCGGTTGCTACGATCTGTTCATCTGTGGCTCTCTGGTTCATGTAGCCTTTATAAAACTGCAGAGAGAATAAGGTGGATGCACTGTTCAGAGCACTGTTAAAGGAGCTTAGGATGGAACCCATAAGGACCGCAGCAAATAAGCCAATTGACCAATCAGGCAATACATGACGGACAACGGCCCCATAAACCTGATCCTGTTTTGAAATATCCAATATATCTGTCATATGTAGAGCAATGATACCCGGAAGGCAGAGCATGACAGGTCCTACAAGTTTCATGGTCGAAGCAAACAAGACACCTTTTTGCCCTTCTGCCAGGCTCTTTGCTGCCATAGCTCGTTGCACAATCACCTGGTTTGTGGACCAGTAAAAAACCTGAATGAACATCATGCCCGTAAGCAGTGTGGGCCAGGGAACGGTCACGACCTTTTCATCTATATTGGTCTGGGTTAAGACCGCTAAATATTCAGGGTTTGTATTAAACAATGTGGAGAGACCGGAAAAGAATGAACCATCACCCAGTTTAACAAGAGCCAACGCTGGAATGGCCAAACCTCCGATCAATAGTCCTATTCCGTTTAAGGTATCACTGACCGCCACGGATTTTAATCCGCCAAAAATAGCATAGGAACTCCCCAGGACGCCAATAGTAGCAACGATCATCCAAAGGGGAAAATTCAGGTCAAACATGCCTTTTAAAGCCAGGGATCCAGTATATAAGACAACGGGAAGAAGCACCGTTACATAGCCAAATAAAAACAACCCGGACACCATGGACCTTGTTGTTTTATCAAATCGTTTTTCCAAAAAAGCAGGTGTTGTGGTAAATCCGCTGGCCAAGTATCGTGGTAAAAAGATCAGAGCCGTAGCAATCATGGCAAAGGCCGCCAAGGCTTCCCAAGCAACCCCGACGAGAGCCTTATCCCCAAACACGTCACCATTTAAACCAACCAGTTGTTCCGTGGATAAATTTGTAAGTAATAGTGATCCTGCAACTACTGGCCAACTCAGCGCACGGCCACCTGTAAAATACTCTTCCGTGGCATTATCGGATTTTTTCATCCGATGGACAATATGATAAGTGAAATAAGCAACTGCGCCAGTTGCTATCACAAAGGAGATTAGTGAAAAGTTGATCATTTTTTAATTATAAGAAAGATGGCTAATTCTACCAAGGTGCCCGGAACCAATATTTGATACAAACAAAGCTGAACCAACTACAAACCAGCCTATAGTACAGTTTGCTAAAAAATATTCGGACGTATTTGTTTTTTTCCTTGAAAGAAGCAGTCCGACCGAGATTATAATAGTAAGGTATATGACAACGACAAGGAAATCAATTCCGCTAAACATGTGTTAACTTATTTATTCTCATTTTTTTCATCAACTCTATTAATTCTGAGCTAAAATTCGTTGAGTAAAATAAATGTAATATTTATTATTTGCAAATAATTTTTATATTTCTTAAATTATTTTGCAAATGAAAGTAAAATTAGAAGATATAGCAGCAAAAACCGGGTATTCAATTGCAACCGTATCGAGAATATTAACCGGGAAAGCGGTTGGGCGGTCTTCGAGTGTAAAGATTATTCTTCAAGCCGCTGAAGATCTTGGATATCCATATATAGAAAAGATAAAGTATCCTGACTCTCAGCTTCTTACCATTGGATTTGTAACCGAACTATTTGAAGGAGAATTTTATTCGTCCCTTTTTAAAGGGTTTTATCAAGCCAGCCTCAAAACAGATTCTGAAGTATTTTTTATTGATGTTGCTAAAAGAAAAGAATCTATCATTGAATACATTACTAGTTTGATAAGGCATTACTCCGGGATCTGTCTTTTTCTACCCGAATTTGAAAAGGACGACTATCAAAAGATTTTAAATGCAATCGGAAATTATCCTGTCATTTCCCTTGCCCCGATTGTTAACCCTGTTATCGATACGGTTACTTTTGATGCATACCTCGGCGGTCATTTAGTCGCAAAACATTTTGAAGAATTAGGATACACTGACGTTGGGATTATAACCGGTCCTTCTAACAAAGTGGAAGCCCTCTACAGAAAAAATGGATTTCTAGACTATGCGACTACTTCAAAAAATTTGAATTGTGTCTGGGGATATAACGGTGATTATTCAGTTGAGTCTGGTTATCAAGCCTATAATGATCTTAAAGATCGACATCAATCAAAGATAGCCATATTTGGTTCAAATGATCAAACCTGTTTTGGGTTTATTAAAAAAGCTATCCTGGACGGAAGAAAAATCCCCGATGAAATTGCCATAGTCGGGTATGATGATCTTCCTTTTTGTAAACTTTTCCTTCCTGAATTAACTTCGGTTAATACCAATTTTTATGAACTCGGAAAAGTTTCGATTCGTTTACTGGAAAAGAAATTTCGAGGGCAGAATGACAGTCATGGTCATATTAATCTTGTCCCGGTTTCTCTCAGTGTGCGAACCAGCAGCCAGCGAAAGAGATAATTCAACAGATTTATTTCTGTAACCATACAATTAATACTCACTGAGTACCACAAAATACTTCAATCTGACCGTTAAATAATGGGAGTTGTCCCAACAGGATAAAATTATGTCACAAGCCACAGAAATCCAGGATAAAGTCCCCTTCGGACAGAAAGTAGCATTTGGTTTAGGAATGCTCGCAAACCAAATGTTTCCAGCCGCGTTGGGGATCTTAATGGTAGTGTTGGTTCAGGATCTAGGATTCCCACCATTACTTTGGGGAATCATCTTCTTCCTTCCGCGAGTATTCGATGCCATTACCGATCCTATTATGGGATTCATTTCAGACAATACACGTTCAAAGTGGGGAAGACGCAGGCAATGGGTATTTCTTGGGGCTGTGATAACGGGCGCTTCATTTTGTTTCATGTGGCAGCTATATCCTGAAAACGGGTTGAATTATAACTTTACGTACTTTCTGTTATCCTCATTTGTGTTTTACCTAGGATTGACCATCTTCAGTGTGCCTTATGTGGCTATGGGCTATGAAATGAGTAACGATTTTCATGAACGAACAAGCATAATGGCGGTAGCTCAATGGATTGGGCAATGGGCTTGGGTAATAGCTCCGTGGTTCTGGGTGATACTTTACGATCCCAATTGGTTTGAAAGTGCTGATGCTGGAAGTAGAGAAGTTGCCATCTGGATTGGGGCGATCTGTATGTTGCTTGCCATGGTGCCTGCTGTGTTCGTGAAAAGCAAATCTACTCTGGACGATGATTCGTTGATGCCGCTTACCAAAAGTAACATCGGTAATAGCTTAGTCGATATCTCCAGGGGATTTAAGGAAGCATTCCAAAACAAACCATTTCGAAAACTTTGCATAGCAACTTTCCTGGTTTTTAATGCTTTTAATACCGTGGCAGCATTTTCCTTTTTCATTATTGTGTACTATTTATTTGGTGGTGATGCAGGTGCCGCCGGTATTTGGCCAACGCTTCACGGTTGTGTGGGAGCCCTTGTTACAACATTTGTAGTAATTCCTATCGTTGCCAAAATTTCTAAAAAAATTGGCAAGAAAAAGACATTTCTTCTTTCACAAGGCATTTCCATCATCGGTTATATATTGTTTTGGTTTCTGTTTATTCCTGGAAAGCCTTACATGTTTCTTATAGCTCTTCCATTTTTCTCCTTTGGCATAGGTGGTCTTTTCACACTAATGATGTCCATGACTGCCGATGTTTGCGATTTGGACGAACTAAATACAAGTAAGCGTCGTGAAGGTATTTTTGGTGCAATTTATTGGTGGATGGTAAAATTCGGATTAGCTGTTGCTGGTTTACTTACTGGTGTAATCATGTCGCTTGTAGGATTTGAACAGGGACCTAATAACCCGGAAAGTGCAATAACTGGACTACGAATTTTCTATACTGGACTACCAATCTTAGGTACGCTTATCGCGATGTGGGTAATGAACACCTACGATATTGATGAAGAAAGAGCTGCTGAAATTCGGGCAGAGTTAGCTGCTCGTAAAGCAGAAGCTTAAAGAGTAAGTTTATGTTTAACAGGAAAGGGTGTTCTGTGAAATTCAAACTCATTTTTCCTATACTGCTTTTATTTCATACAGTCGGGTTTAATATGCCTAACGGAGTAAATGAAATGGAATCAAAAATTGATCGGTTACTCAATAAAATGTCGCTTCAAGATAAAATCGGTCAAATGTGTCAACGTAGCGGAGCCGATTGGAATTATGATGGAGTAAAAGCGGGCAAAATCGGATCTATTTTGAACGCAGTCGATCCGGAAAAAATCAAAAAACTTCAAAAACTAGCTATTGAAGAAAGTCCGCACGGAATTCCCCTATTAATTGCGCGGGATGTGATCCATGGATTTCGAACTATATTCCCAATCCCACTCGGGCTTGCAGCAACTTGGAATACTGAATTAATTGAGCAGGGAGCTCGGGTTGCAGCTTCCGAAGCTGCTTCTGTCGGGATTAATTGGACATTTGGGCCAATGATGGATATTTCAAGAGATCCAAGATGGGGTAGAATCGCTGAATCCTTTGGTGAAGACCACTACTTAACCAGCCAAATGGCCGTAGCAATGATAAAAGGACTTCAATCGGATGATCTTACAAAACCGGATGCTATTGCTGCTTGTGCCAAACATTTTGTCGGATACGGAGCCGGTGAAGGAGGACGAGATTACAATACCGCTTATATTCCGGAGCAACTTCTTAGAGAGGTCTATTTAAAGCCCTTCCATGCAAGTGCCGAAGCCGGTGTAGGGACATTAATGGCCGGATTTCATGGCGTAAATGGAATTCCTTCTACAGGGAACTCATTTTTATTAAGAAATATTTTACGTCAGGAATGGGATTGGAACGGAGTTGTGGTCAGCGATTGGGCATCTATCCACGAGTTGATTGAGCACGGATACTGTGCGGATGGAAAAGATGCTGCTCAAAAAGCATTGATCGCCGGTGTCGATATGGAAATGACTTCAACCGATTATGAAAAATACTTACAGGAGCTAGTGAATTCAGGAGTAGTAGACATTAAGCTTGTTGATGGGGCTGTCCGAAATATATTACGGTTAAAATTCAATTTGGGGTTATTTGAAAACCCCATTGTAAATGCGGATCAATTCCCAAAAATGGTTAATGAAGACTACCTGAAGATGGCAAAAAAAACTGCTATCCAAAGTGTAGTGATGTTAAAAAATGAGAAGAATAGCTTACCTCTCTCCAAAAACATTAAAAACATCGCGGTAATCGGACCATTGGCTGACGATCCGTTCGAGCAGCTTGGAACTTGGACTTTTGATCAAAATATTGAGGACTCACAAACTCCAATGGATGCTCTCAATGAAGTCTACGGAAATGATTTGAACATTCATTATTCAAAAGGATTAGCAACATCCCGATCCATGGACGATACATATTTCAAAGAAGCGATAAAGGCGGCTGAAAAATCTGAGGTTGTTTTATTCTTTGCCGGTGAAGAAGCAATTATAACAGGTGAAGCTCACTGTCGAGCAAACATCGACCTGCCCGGAGCCCAGGAAGAACTTATCCTTCAATTGGCAGAAACAGGGAAACCAATTATACTCATCGTAATGGCCGGAAGACCTTTAACAATGGGAAATATTTTGGATAAGGTTGATGCTATTTTATATGCCTTCCATCCGGGTACGATGGGCGGTCCGGCGATTGTGGATTTATTATTCGGAAATGAATCTCCTTCCGGGAAACTCCCGGTTACTTTCCCTAAAGTTGTCGGTCAAATTCCAATGTATTATAATCATAAAAACACCGGCAGGCCTCCGAATGAAAAGACTTTTGTTCATATAGATGACATTCCGGCTCGTATGTGGCAGACTTCTCTGGGGAATGAATCTCACTATTTAGATGCCGGATACAAACCGCAATTTCCTTTTGGGTTCGGACTTTCCTATACAACATTCAATTATTCCAATCTTACACTGTCAAACTCTGTTATTCGGGTGGGTGACGACGTTACAATTTCAGCAGTTATTAAAAACAAGGGACATGTTGAAGCTGAAGAGGTTGTTCAGTTATATACTCGTGATTTGGTCGCCAGTATTACTCCGCCGGTTAAAGAGTTAAGAAGATTTAAACGGATTCAACTGAAGCCGGGTGAATCGCAAACTGTTCAATTCACCTTAAACACAAGTGATCTGGCTTTTTATAATCAGGAAATGGAATTGGAAACAGAACCGGGCACATTTCATATTTGGATTGCTTCGGACTCCGATAATGGGCTCCGGGGTAAGTTTGATGTCAAAAAGTGATTTGTTACGAATACCATGAAATATTCGTTCATTTTGCTTCTATCAATTTTTCTTGCAGTTCCCGGTTATTCCGATGGTGGTTCAAAGGTAGAAATATTAAAAACAGATACAGGGCATCAGTTACAGGTAAATGGAGAGTCGTTTTATATCAAGGGTGCAGGGATTGATGACCATTATGATGTTTTAGCGGCGAGCGGGGGTAACTCCATACGGACTTGGGGTGTAGGTAAGTGGGAAGAAGTCTTCGAAATGGCAGAGCAATACAATTTTTATGTCTGTGCTGGGATTTGGCTGGGACAGGAACGACAGGGATTTGATTATAGTGATCCGGATGCCGTACGACAACAATTTGAGAAATATAAGCCCTACATCTTAAAATATAAAGATCATCCAAACTTACTGATGTGGGGAGTTGGGAATGAATTAAATCTTTTTTACACAAATACTGCTGTGTGGAATGCAGTAGAAGAATTTGCTCGGTACATATATGAAGTTGATGGTAATCATCCTACGATGACTGCAACTACTTTTATTGAAAGAAGAGAAGCGGAACTCATACAAAATCAATGCCCAAGTATTGATATTCTGGCTCTGAATGCTTATGCAGGATTACCTGTAGTTGCAGATTGGTTAAATGATTTCGGATGGACGAAACCCTATATTTTGGGAGAATGGGGAACCTTCGGACATTGGGAAGCCAGTAAAACCAGTTGGAATAAACCTATTGAATTCACCAGTAAGGAAAAGGCAGATCTTTATCTTAATGAATATCAAAAACATATTCTTCCTCATGAAAATTGTCTTGGAGCGTATGTGTTTTTTTGGGGTAGCAAACAAGAACGTACCTCAACATGGTATAGTCTTTTTCTCAATAATGGTGCAAAAACACAAGCGGTAGATGTATTACACTATCTATGGAAAAACGAATGGCCTGAAAACAGAGCACCTGTTCTAGACTCACTTATGCTTGACGGGAAAAACGCTCATCAAAATAATATATTGTCTGTAGGAATTGTTCATGAAGCCCTTGTCTGGGCGAATGATCCTGACGGTGAAGAGTTGAATTATTCATGGGAGATCCTTCACGAACCTCTTGATAAAAAAGACGGCGGAGATGAAGAAGAAAAACCTCCTGTAGGTGATTATAAAATCTTAATGGAACAATCCAATTCATTTACTTTTAAAACACCCAACACTAAAGGGACCTATAGGCTTTTTGTTTTTGTATATGATGAAATCGGAAATGGTGCTCATGCTAATATTCCATTCCTTGTGGAGTAATTGAGAATTTATTATGAAAAAAGATAAAATTTATACCGGTAACACTCTGGTAAAATATTCGGATGAAAATGTCCAGGGTGAAACAACCCTTCTCAATGGGCAGCAGTATTATAAAATTTCCAATTATCACCAGATGCCGCCCTTCTTTATGAGCATCGTCAGCAATTCCGATCTTTGGATGTTTTTATCAAGCAACGGTGCATTGACCGCAGGAAGAAGAAACCCTGATCATGCCCTCTTTCCTTATTACACAGATGACAGAATCCATGACTCTCAAGATATCACTGGAAGCAAAACGATTACTTTTATAACAAGATCTGAAAAAACATATTTGTGGGAACCCTTTTCTTCCAACTATCAGGGTTTATATAAAATTGAGAGAAATATTTATAAAAATCTTTTAGGGAATCACATCATTTTTGAAGAGATAAACCATGATCTGAACATTACGTTTAAGTATGGATGGAATAATTGTGATGAGTATGGTTTTATTAAAAAATCGGAGGTCGTCAACAACAACGAAGGACCGGTAGAAATCAATGTTTGCGATGGTCTTCAAAACATTTTACCATCCGGGATCGATAAAAAATTCCAATTAGAATACAGTACTCTGGTTGACGGATATAAAAAAAGTGAATTGTTCCCTGAGACAAATATTGGATTGTATTTGCTCAGTTCGATTCCTGTTGATCGTGCGGAACCCAGTGAAGCATTAATGACCAGTGTGGTCTGGTCAACCGGAATTCCCAATGCCTCTACCCTGTTATCATCTACCCAATTAGATTTCTTCCGAAAAACTATGGAGGTTGTACAAGAGCAAAATATCAGAGCACGCCGTGGAGCCTATTTTGTTCAATCGAGTTTTACATTGGACACTCATCAAGAAAAAGGATGGAGTATAATCGCTGATATCGACAAAACACAATCACAGATATCAGCGCTTGCACATTCAATAATAAATGATAAAGACAAGGCAAAGAAAATTGATAAAGCCATTGCTGAAAGCAATCAGGATTTGCTGGAAAAAATTTCCAAAGCGGACGGAATACAATTAACAAACAATTCTCTGAATAACTTTCGTCACACTGCAAACACTTTGTTCAACATCATGCGGGGAGGGTTGTTTGAAGATAATTACCTGGTTAACAAACATGATTTCCTCTCTTTTTTGAAACAGGCCAATAAAGCAAAATATGCGACTTACAAATCCTTATTGAATCAACTTCCTGATGAACTCCACCTGGAGGATATTACTTCTATTGGAAATCATGATATTGAGCGGTACTGTTTTGAATATTTGCCTTTAAGTTTTAGTCGTTGCCACGGAGACCCAAGCCGTCCCTGGAATAATTTTTCAATCGATATTAAAGACCAACAAGGGAATAAAACACTTGAATATCAGGGGAATTGGCGGGATATCTTCCAAAATTGGGAGGCGCTAGCTCTGTCATTTCCGGAATATATTGAAAGTATGATCACAAAATTTGTTAATGCTTCTACCGCAGATGGATACAATCCATATCGGGTTGTGCGTGATGGATTTGATTGGGAAACCCTAGACTTGAAAGATGCATGGACATACATCGGTTATTGGGGAGATCATCAAATTATTTACCTCTTAAAATTGATGGAATTATCTTATAAATACCATCCCGGCAAATTAATATCATTACTGAAAAAAGAAATTTTTACCTATGCAAATGTTCCATATAAAATTAAACCTTATCATAAAATTATAAATGACCACTATAATACCGTAGACTTTGATTTTGAATTAAATCAGTTGATTTCAGAACGTGTGAGTGAAATGGGGACTGATGGAAAGTTCCTTCTGGATCAAGATGAGCAAATTAATTATGTTGCATTAGTTGAAAAACTATTTGTGCCGATGCTGGTCAAATTTTCCAACTTCATTCCTGAAGCAGGGATTTGGATGAACACACAACGGCCTGAATGGAATGACGCAAATAATGCGTTAGTGGGTAACGGTGCTTCGATGGTAACCTTATATTATTTACGAAGATACATTACGTTTATGCAAAAACTCTTTCAAGAAATTGGGCAGGATCAATTTTCTGTTTCTAAAGAGGTCTATAAATTTTTTAACGATATCGCAAAGACATTGGATAATTTTACATGTATGGTAAATGGATCCATTTCTGATGCTGACCGAAGAAAGTTCACGGATGTTTTATCTACAGCAGGTTCGGATTATAGAACAAGTTTATACAATAACGGATTTTCCGGAGATAAAACTAATCTCCCCACAGAAGACATAAATTCGTTTCTGAATAATTGCTTAAAACACATCGATCACTCAATTAAGATCAATGAACGGAAAGATCACCTGTTCCATGCTTACAATTTGATCAAGTTTGATGAAAATGGTGGAATTTTGATTCGTCATTTATACGAAATGTTAGAAGGCCAGGTTTCTGTCCTTAGTTCGGGGTATTTGAGTCCAAAAAAATCGGTGGTTTTATTAAAAGCACTTCGTAATAGTTCGTTATATCGAGCAGACCAACAAAGTTACATCCTTTATCCGAATCGCCACCTTCCTCACTTTTATGAAAAAAATATCATACCGACTGCATTGGTCAATGAATCAGAGGTGATAAGTCGATTCCTCCGCGAGGATCAAAACAATATTATTGATATTGATGTTGATGGAAAGATCCATTTTGACAGCAAGTTCAGAAATGCGGGGATTCTTAAACAGGAATTGCAAGATATTAATGGGTTGTCAAATCAGGATATTCAAGAGGTGCTGGATATTTATGAAGCGATATTTGATCACCAGTCCTTCACCGGCCGCTCCGGGACATTCTTTAAATATGAAGGATTGGGAAGTATTTATTGGCATATGGTCTCAAAACTTTTATTAGCCGTAAACGATCTATATCTCAACTCCAATTCAGATGATGAACAGTTATTAACAGAATTAAAATCTATATACTATGGCATAAGGGAAGGGATCGGAATTCATAAAAACCCCGGGCTTTATGGAGCTTTCCCCACAGATCCTTATTCTCACACACCTGCTCATTGCGGTGTTCAACAGCCTGGAATGACCGGCCAGGTCAAAGAAGATTTCATTTCAAGGTTTGGTGAACTAGGTGTCCAAATTTCTAACGGTAAAATATCTTTTCATCCATCATTATTAGAAATATCAGAATTCATTGAATCTGACCAAAATTTTATTTTTTATAATATTCACGGAGAGAAAACAACCCTACCCATTAAGAAAAATAGTTTAGCATTCACTTTAGCACAGGTCCCTGTCATTTACACGTTATCAGAACAAAATAGTATCAGAGTTAATTTTAATAATAATTCGGTTAAAGAATATGATGGTTTAGATTTATGTAAAGAAGTCTCTAGCTCTATTTTTAATCGAGAAGGTAAAATTATAAAAATAGAAGTCAATTTGATTAAAGTATGAGGAGTTATGGTCCCTGTCTATCAAGGATATAAAAATCTAATCATTGGTGTTTTTATATTTAACATTCTCTTTTCGCAAATTGCAGTATCCGATGAAATAATATCTGATCTTTATCTAGGCGATAATTGGGTTCATCAGATACAAACATCTCCACAGAATAACTATCGTTTAGAAAACGGCGGTCTTTTATTGGGGAATCAGGCTTATCAAGCTATATCTTTTTCCGGATATCGTTTGCCGACCCGAGGAGAAGATCTGCCTAATAAAAATGATTACTGTCCCTCTATCGATGAGTTGAAAGAAGATATGAAAATCATGTCTGCGATGGGAATCAAACTCTTACGAACCTACGACACACAATTCTTTGACCATGCTACACGACTTCTGGAAGCAATATCTCAGTTAAAACAAGCAAATCTCGACTTTGAAATGTATGTCATGCTCGGAGCATGGATCCAATGTGAGGGTGCTTACACCGATAAAGTTGATCATACCAAAGAAGATGAAAAGACAAATATCGCTGAGATGAATGCAGCAATCGAACTGGCGGCAAAATATCCTGATATTGTTAAGATCATCGCCGTTGGAAATGAAGCAATGGTCAGATGGCAGGCCCATTGGGTATCTTCAGAAATAATTTTGAAATATGTTCAATACGCAAAAGGTGCAAAAACCAATCCGATTAATGGACATCTGCTACCCAAAAATGTTCTGTTGACATCTTCTGACAACTTCGCGGTTTGGGGAGCTGAAGAGCAGTATTGGAAGGAATCTTTAACCAAATTATTAAATGAAATCGATTTTATCTCACTTCATACTTATCCATTTCATGATACGCACTGGAATCCCGGTTTTTGGCAATTATCAAAAGAAGAAAGTAAGAACTCTCCTGAAGCAATAGCCCACTTGAGCATGACCGCAGCTTTTGAGCATGCTGTAAATCAATATAACCTGGTAAAGGATTATCTTGAACAAACGGATATCATTAAACCGATCCACATAGGAGAAACCGGATGGGCAACTGTGGATGATTATATCTACACAACTCCAGGCTCAGGTGCCACGGATGAAATCAAAATGAAATTGTATTATGATGCTATCAATCAGTGGGCTTTTCAAAATAATATCTCCTGCTTCTATTTTGAAGCATTTAATGAACCGTGGAAAGGTGGTGAACTGGGCAGTGAATCTCATTTTGGGTTGTTTACTGTAGATGGAAAAGCAAAATATGCTTTATGGGATCTTGTTGATAAAGGAACTTTCGATAATGTGACCAGAGGTGGGAACCCAATCGTAAAAACCTATAATGGGAATATCGATCTCTTATATCAGGATCTGTTATTACCTGCAATTAAAAAAGATTAATTATGAAAATAATCAACTATATAACGAGACCAGTATTCCTTTTACTTTTCTATGTTAGTACTCCCTGTACCAACTCACTCGTTGCTTCTGTTCCAACCAATCACTTTGTAGATCAATTGATCGAAGCAATGACTTTAGAAAAAAAACCGATTTTATTGACCATGGGATAAATTGAAGAGACTTTTATTATTTATAGCATTGTTGGTTGTGTTTGCCTGTGAGGATGAGCAGGATACCATAAGCAATGTCCCCCCTTGCAGCTTAGATGATGTATATATCAATGAAGCGCATGGTGACGGTGATCCTGAAGACTGGGTGGAAATATATAATGCAGGGAGTTTAGAATGTGCTCTTGCAGGCTTCACAATGGATGATGAATTCCCAACTGCTGATCTTATATTTGGCAGTGTAAACCTTATGGCTGGTGGTTACTGGCTTGGTGAAGAAGATTCTGAAGGTAGTTTCACTTCAGGTATAGGTAAAAGTGGTGATATACTTTATTTTTGTGTTCCTGATGCTACAGATGAAACTGATTGCCAAGTGTTTGAAGTGGGCACTACAGAAGGTCTGACAGCATGGGGATATCCAAATAATGACCGTTCGCAATCAGCTGGTAATCTCACCGAGAGTACGCCCGGTTCTGCAAATACCGATTATCCATAAACTTTCAAGCATTAAATCAGTGATCTGGACTACTAACAATGACTATAGTTTCTGGGATACCGAAAAGTTATTTTTTCTGGGTTCGATACTATTTCAGCAACATTATCTTTTGTGTTCTTACAAATGCACCACTCTCCATACGGATAAAGTACACTCCGCTTGGCCGGTTTTTTGCGTTCCAGGGGACTGACTGAGTTCCAGCTGGAAGTGTTTGGTTCAAAATGGTTACGACCTGGTTGCCGATAATATCATAGGCAATTATCTTAACATTTGCGGATATTGGCATTGAGAAGCTTATTGTTGTAACCGGATTGAACGGATTTGGGTAATTTTGATATAGGGTATATTGGTCCGGTATAACTTTATTATCATTTATTCTTAGTTCTCCTGTGTTGGTTATTCCTGGTGTCGGGTTCATAAACTGCCATTCACCGTCTCCATCCGAGACTCTTCCGTAGGAAATATCAGCTGATTGGGGACCAAAGGTTATAGAATCCAAGATTGTTACACCGTCAATGTTCACAAGGGCCAGAAACTCTCCGTCAGTATTTAACTTAAAATTTGTATGAAGCTCCCCCTGTTCCTGGTCCTCATCACACCAGAACAGAAGAAAGTTTTGGGATTGGATCACTGTTACCTCAGGGATCATCCATTTTGTCAGGTTGTCTGCATTGTCTGTGAGGAATAATCCTCCTATGTCTTGTAATTCAGTTCCAGCATTATATATCTCAATCCAATCATCGAATTCACCTGCTTCATCCACATTGGTCGTGTCATTTTTGGCCATAAATTCATTGATAAATAACCCGTTCGAAAAACCGATTTCAATAAATATTAAGAATATTAAATAGTAACTCTTCATTGTAGTGAAATATAGTAAACCTGATTTTATCAGGGCACTTTTAATTATTGAGTGAATACTATTTAATAATCGTTAACTTTAAGATGATAATGGACAATTTAAAACTATCAGAATTTAACAGTATATCCTTGAAGGACTTGGATAAGGTTCAACTTCTCAATAGGAAGGATACAAAATTTGTTTTCAGCCAGAATAAGCTGCTACAACTTTTGGACAGGTTAAAACCGTTGTACCGGATTCTGGAAATAGAGGGTAAACGTACTTTTGTATATGATAACACTTATTTTGATACGGACGAATTCTTTTTTTATACTCAGCACCACAATGAATGCAGGAAACGTTTTAAGGTTCGGTATAGAAAATATTGTGAGACCAAAGAGCAATACTTCGAAATTAAAGTTAAGGATAATAAAAACCGGACAATAAAAAACCGGCTCAAGATTAATGATGGGAATGGACACTTTGGTGAAGAGGAAAAACGTTTGATATCAGAAACAACTGGACTCTCACCACAACATCTTATTCCCAAGCTGGACATGCAATTTTCTCGAATCACACTGGCTGACAATAGCTTTAATGAGCGCCTGACCATTGACACGAACCTCTCTGTCAAAAATGGGATCAGCAGAAAGATCTTTGATCAACTGGTGATCTCAGAAATCAAACAAAAAAAGTACAACCCAAAATCAGATTTTATTCAGATTTTACGTAATATTAAAATCCCGGAAATGAGGTTTAGTAAATATTGTATGGGTATGCTGCACGTTAATAGGGGAATTAAATACAACCGTTTTAAACCAAAATTATTACAAATAAATAAAATTCTAACTCAAGTGTAAATAAAAGGAGAAATAATGGACTTTTCATCTGAATTATTAAATTTAATTATCCACTTCGGATTTAACCTATTAATTGCTTTTACAATTATAAAATTGATCTACCAACGTAATCATCCAAATAATTTAGATTTTGTGTTTACGTATTTTATGTTTAATTCCGTCATTTTCTTTTTTGCTTCACTCTTAGCTAATCTCGACATTAATATTGGTTTTGCTTTTGGGTTGTTTGCGGTTTTTGCTATTCTTCGTTATAGAACAGACCCTATCCCAATAAAAGAAATGACATATCTATTTATAGTTATTTCCATTGGACTCATTAATGCTATGAGTGGACCTGAAATATCTAATGGAGCACTGCTATTTACAAACATTACATTGGTTGCATTAACTTATTTTCTTGAGACATACTGGCAACGTAATGCGCTTATACATCGAAATGTAGAATATGAAATAATTGAAAACATTAAGCCTGAAAATCATGATAAATTACTTGCCGATTTAAAAGAAAGAACTGGCTTGGATATTCAACACTTCGAAATTCGAAGAATAAATTTGTTAAGGGATACCTTCCTCATCAGAATTTATTGCAAAGAGCAGAATGAATAAACAGACACCTGTTCTTTAGTGTGGTATTTTTTAAGTCAGTCGAGGAAATAAGGTGTATAAAACTACAAGATTACAATCTGTTCTCATTCAATATAAATGGCCCCTGTTTCTCTGTCTTTTCATTCCCTGTGTTTATGGGGCGGATGATAATGAATCTTGGACCAGTGTAAGCTTTGAAAAGAAGCTCCCATACTCGCTCAAACTGGAATTTGAACAGGAACTAAGATTAGCGGATCAAGTATCCACTTTTAAACAAACCTTCTCGGAATTATCACTTTCTTATAAAGTTTTTGATGGTCTTAGTTTGCAGGTTCCATATCGCTATTCTACTTATAAAGATAAGGTTAAACAGCGATTAAGTATTGGGGGGTCTTATAAATACAGTTTCAAACCTATGAGCCTGAAGTATCATGCAAGAATTCAACGGACCTTTGAGAAGAACGAAACCCCTGAAGATTTGATCAGAAATAAATGTACAATTGAGTATAAATTGAATAAAAGTATCAAGCCATATGTTTCCGGTGAATTATCTCATTCTTACGATGAAGATCCTGTTCAGCTTGAAGAGTACAGGATATCATTTGGCCTAACGGTTGATATAATGGAGAAGAGCTCAATAAAGATTTTCTATATCTTTAAAAAGGAAGACCTCACCAAATCAGATCCGGATGAGATCGGTATATTTGGTTTAGCCTATAGTTTAAAAATGTGACATGGATCACATGAAAATATTGATACTAGGTGATTCTTCCTCTGCATACGTAATATTATAACTGATGGTTTCTCAAATGAAAATATACCCAGTTAACATTTTAAGATGCCTGATCCTGCTTTTTATGGCAGTTTACAGCGTATATGGGCAAAACATTCATCTTAATGAGCTCATGTCATCAAACAGTACTACGATCTATGATGAATCAGGTAACACTCCCGACTGGATAGAACTGTATAATGGTAATGATACAGAATTTGACCTAAGTGGGTTTGGACTCTCTGACAATATTGACGACCCTTTTAAATGGGTATTTCCAGGTGTTGTTGTTAACCCTGAGAGCTTTTTACTTATCTTCGCATCAGGAGAAGGAGGAGATTCATATGTGCAGCATTGGGAAACCGTTATTAACTGGGGCGACAACTGGAATTACTTTATCGGCTATACAAATCCGCCTTCCGACTGGCGGGAATTGTCATTTGATGACTCTGGCTGGTTAAATGGTCCCAGCGGATTTGGTTACGGTGACGGTGACGATGCTACAGAAGTTCCTCAGGTCATGTCTGTCTTTGTAAGGAAGACGTTCCAGGTTGAATCCGTTGATAATATTGCAGCCCTCGTGTTTCATGTGGACTATGATGATGCGTTTGTTGCTTATTTGAATGGTGATGAGATCGCCCGTGCAAATATTGGGACTCCCGGGGTTGTACCCAACTATGATGAAGGTGCCTATGAATGGCGGGAGGCTGAGATGTATAATGGCGGTTCTCCCGAACGATATGAAATAGGTCCCGAACCAGGGCTCCTGACAAATGGTGAAAATGTTCTGGCGATCCAGGTCCACAACTATAATATGACTTCTTCGGATATGAGTCTGATTCCCTTTTTTACCCTGGGCATGCTTCAGGCACCTGAAAATCCTTCCGGAACTCCTGATATCCTTAATTTTCCATTGACAAATCTTCATACCAATTTTAAAATTGCGTCAGAGGGAGAGACCATCATATTAACGAATCCAGCCGGCGAGATTGAGGACATGGTTGATTCTACGGCAATTCCAACAGATATTTCATATGGAAGACAGCCTGACGGCAGTGATACGTGGTCGTTTTTCCCCGAACCAACACCGCAGGCACCGAATGATACGGAAGGATTTAATGAATATTGTGAAACTCCTCAAGTTTCTCATCAGGGAGGGTTTTATTCTGGCCCAGTTTTCATATCCTTATCAATAAACTCAGATACTCATCAAATTTATTACACTCTTGATGGTTCAATTCCATCAGAAGATTCATTCATTTATTCAGAACCAATTTTTATCACGACAACTACGGTTTTGAGAGCGGCAGTACTTGATAATGAATGTTTCCCTGGTGAAGTTATCACTCATTCCTATTTAATTGATGAGGAATCAAACCTTCCTGTTGTATCGCTTACCTCGGATCCATACAATCTCTGGGATGAGGAATATGGAATATATGTTATGGGTAATGATGCTGAGTGGGATTTTCCTTATTTTGGAGCAAACTTTTGGGAAGACTGGGAAAGACCCATTCATGTAGAATTATTTGAGCCGAATGGAGACCTGGGATTCAGGTTAGATGCGGGAGTTAAAATATTTGGTGGATGGAGCAGGGGATTGCCTCAAAAATCTTTGGCAATCTATGCAAGGCCTGGCTATGGAACGAATGAGATTAATTATCAAATCTTTCCAGATAAAGAGATTGATTCATTTGTAGCAATAGTTTTAAGGAATTCTGGTAATGAATGGTTTGGTAGTGGACAGGATAATGCAACAATGTTTAGAGATGGAATGCATACCAGTTTAATGGATAATACTGGGGTAGAACACCAGGAATATCGACCTGCAGCAGTTTACATTAATGGAGAGTATTGGGGCATACATAATTTAAGAGAAAAAGTGAATGAGGAATTTTTAGCCTCCAACAATCCTGGAGTTGACCCGGATGAATTGGATGAGCTTGAGGCTAATGCAGGTATTATTGAAGGAGATAATCAGGATTATTTAAATATGATTGATTTTGTAGAAAATAATGATCTTTCAAATCCTGACAATTATCTGATTGTTGAAGAGCAGATAAATATTGAAAATTTCATCGATTATTATATTATTCAAATTTATGTGGGAAACACTGATTGGCCTGGGAATAATATCAAGTTCTGGAGACCACACATTGAAGGGGCAAGATGGAAATGGATTCTTTATGACACTGATTTTGGTTTCGGGCTTTTTTGGTGGGCCGCCAATGTATATCATAATACATTATTATTCGCATTAGATGCTAATGGACCGGATTGGCCTAACCCCCCTTGGTCAACACTCTTATTTAGAAGCCTAATGGAAAACGAAGAATTCCAAAACAAATTTATTAACCATTTTTGTTACTATTTAAGCACACGTTTTGAGCCAAGCTATGTAGAAAATCATATATCGGATATAGTTGACAATATTGCACCGGAAATGCCGAATCACATCAGTAGATGGGGTGGGAATATTGGTACGTGGAATCAAAATATTAATTTTGTACAAGATTTCGGGGCCCTTAGGGCTGATATAGTTTTCAATCATGTAGGAAACTATTTTGGACTTAATGAATCCTCAAATTTGAATATTTCTGCAGTTCCTCCGGGTGCAGGTGCTGTATCTGTTTCAGGCTTGATTACTCCCGATAATTCATGGTCCGGTGAATATTTTAATGATATACCCATAGAGATCAGCGCTATTTCAAATCTGGGATACATATTTTCCCACTGGGCAGGCTCAACTGAAATGGAGGAAGATATTACTATAACACTTGACGGAGATTTGAATTTGACTGCTGTTTTTGTGGAGGATGACAGTCCTTGGATTTCAGCATTCATCAATGAGATTCTTGCCAGCAATGATACGACCAATATGGATGAAGCAGGTGAATTCGATGATTGGATTGAGATCTATAATGCTGGAACTGAATTACAAGACATAGGAGGATTATTCCTCACAGACAATGCAGATAACCTGACGAAATGGATGATTCCTGAAGGAACAGAGATACAGCCTCAAGGTTTTCTTCTGTTCTGGTGTGATGAAGACCAGGAACAGGGGGAGCTTCATACAAATTTTAAATTGGGTGCAGGAGGTGAGTTTCTTGCTCTTGTGAATATCGATGGTATAACATTACTGGATTCTATAACCTTTGGTCCCCAATCAGCTGATATTTCCTACGGAAGAGTTTTTGATGGAAGCAGTAACTGGGATTTTCTCAGTCCGACTCCAGAGAGTGAAAATGCCCAATCCATAATAGAAATATCTATCTCCTATAATGAGGGTTGGAATCTTGTAGGATTGCCGCTTGAGGTTGAAGATGCTTCATACAATATTCTATTTCCTGAATCCATTGGAGGAACATTATACTCATATGATGGATCATATATATCTGAATCATATCTTAATCAAGGCGAGGGCTACTGGCTTCGTTTTGGGAGTGGAGATAGTACCATCATTATTGGGTCTCCAACCAATGCACTCACAATCAGTTTAAATGCAGGCTGGAACCTTGTTTCTGGGTTGTCGGAGGAAGTATCTATTTATTCAGTTTCTGATCCAGACAGTATTATAGTGTCTGGGACTCTATACGGTTTTAATGGTGGATATGAAGAAACGGACATACTTGTTCCAGGTAATGGGTATTGGGTGAGAGCTTTTGAAGCGGGTGAGATTAGTCTGACAAACGGAGCACTAGCCAAGAATACATATAGAGACTATAGTCTAAAAGGTACAGTTAACATCTTAAGCGTGAATGGTTCAGAGCTTTACTTTGGTGTAGAAATGTCTGATAGAGAGAGGCTCAGTTACAGCCTTCCTCCCAAGCCGCCTGAAGGTGCATTTGATATAAGATTTAATGGTGGCTGGAGGCTCGTCAAAGATTATGGAGAAGTAGAGGTAATGAGCACTAGTGAGATCATTACTATTGCTTATGATATTAAAATGGAGGCGGGTGAACATATGAATTGGGTACTGACCTCTGAAAGCGGAAGTGAATACACTCTTGAAGGCACAGATGAGATAAAGGTGCCAACTGAAGCCACATTTACCTTAGAAAGAAAAACTGTTATGCCAATTGCCTTTACACTTCATCAAAACTATCCCAACCCGTTCAATCCCACCACAAACTTACGATATGATCTTCCAGAGCAGGCACAGGTTACTCTTACAGTATTCGATTTAATGGGGAGACAAATAACTCAGTTGGTAAACACTACTCAAGACGTAGGCTACAAGTCGGTACAGTGGAATGCTACCAATAGTTTCGGCAAGCCTGTGAGTGCTGGAGTCTACCTCTACCAGGTTCGTGCTGGTGAATTTGTTCAGACTAAGAAAATGGTACTTCTGAAGTAGACAAACTCTTTGAGAATAGTGGGGACGGGACAAATTGATTACACGTTATTCTATGAATACTAATTTTTTTATAAAATGAAACAATTCGGGGCTATTTTAGTATGTATCCTGCTTTATAACGGCCCCGGTCTTTCCCAGGAGATATTGATCAATGAATATTTAGCATCTAATGTTACCGATTATCCTGAGATGTACGACTTTGATGATTATACAGATTGGATTGAACTGTACAATTCGGATGTTGTACCATACAGCTTAGATGGTTTTTTTATAACAGATGATCTTGAAGACCCCTTAAAGTGGAAGATCCCGAATGGTACAGTCATTAATGCCGAAGGGTATTTGATCATTTGGGCAGACGATTACAATGAGAGTCCCGGCCAGGTTTACACCAGACCCTACTGGCCCTGGGATGACTTCACAACCCAGCATTATCATACAAATTTTAAAATAAGCGCAAATGGCGAACAACTGGGCTTGGCCAGAGCTGATCAGACTGGGAGCTATACTCTCATTGAAGAGGGATCATTGTGGAAATATCTGGATGACGGATCCGATCAAGAGCTTGCTTGGACCCAAATTGATTTTGATGATAGTTCTTGGAGCACTGGCAATGCAGAACTTGGCTATGGCGATGGTGATGAAGAAACGGTAGTTAGTTATGGTCCGGATGAAGATAATAAATATATCACCACCTATTTCCGGCATACTTTTAACATAAATAATCCAGACGATATTCAAACTCTGACCATCAGGTTGAAAAGAGATGATGGCGCAATTATTTTTCTAAATGGCAATGAAGTTTTAAGGTCCAATATGCCTGCAGGGACAATAGCCTATGATACCTATGCAAGTTCAGCAGTAGGCGGCTCCGATGAAGATACATTCTTTGAATGGACAATTTCTGCGAACGAAATCACCGATGGGCAAAATGTTTTTGCGGTGGAGATACATCAGGTTAGTGAGTCCAGTTCGGATATCAGTTTTGATCTTGAACTGACCGGAACCGGTTATTCCAATACGGAACTCGTTGATTCAATAACCTTCGGCAGCCAAATAACAGATGTATCCCGTGGGAGGAGCATGGAAGACAATGCTTGGTATTATTTTGGTGAACCCACACCAGGAGCGCCAAATAACACTATGGCAACCAACAGTACCAATGTTTCAGGTCCGGTACAAGCCTCACTGGAAGCAGGATTTTATGATGGTTCCCAGACCATTGAACTCGCCGTTGGGTCAGATACAGAACAGATATATTACACGATTGATGGATCCAGACCGGGTACAGGCATCAATATATATACCGGTCCAATCACTATAGAAAGCACAACTGTTCTCAAAGCACGGGCAATAGACACGAATAAACTCCCAGGTGAGATAATGACCACTACTTATTTTATTGATGAACAGAATTTCGTGCCCACCGTATCCCTTGTGGCTGAACCGGAGACGCTTTGGGATGAAGATATTGGAATTTATGAAAATGAGTATAAGCAAAGAGAGATACCGGTGACGATCGAGTATTTCACACCGGATGCAGAGCATGGATTTACGGTCAATGCTGGTACAAGGCTGGGCGGCCTTAATATCTGGACCAAGCCCCAGAAGCCATTTACGATTTATACGCGAGACCGTTTTGGCCAAGATTTTATTCATTATCAATTATTTGAAAATAAGCAGATAGCCAATTTTTCCAGGATTGTTTTCCGAAACGGCGGCGATGACTGGGAAGAAACATTGATCAGGGATCCCATGACCGAGAGCCTGGCGATGGGCATGATGGATTGCGGATATATGGCTTACACTCCTTCCGCGCTTTATCTGAATGGTGCATACTGGGGCATACACAACGTACGGGAGAAATTTGATCCCCTATATTTTTCTGAAAATTTTAACGTTGATCCGAATAATATTGATCAACTGGAATACACGCAAACTCAATCTGGTACACAATTGATGGTCATTGAAGGCAGCATGGATCATTACAACTCAATGATCAATTATATTCTAAGTAACGATTTGAATGAGCCTGCTGTTTATGCCCAAATAAAGGAATTAATGAATGTTGATAGTTTTATCGATCATGTTGTCATGACTCTATATTGTGCGAATACCAGTTGGGGGCACAATAGGGAATGGTGGCGATCCCGTGAAGAGAGTGGGAAATGGCAGTGGTTGATCGTTGACCTTGACAGGGGCTTTAACGTAAGTAATAGTTATACTAATCTGCTGGATAACCTCATGGATGATTATGAGCTCTTTCAATATTTACTAAACAGCCAGTTTTTTCAGGACAGATTCATTCAAAGGGCTGCAGCACACTTAAGTAATACGTTCCTTCCTGAAAGAATAAATACTATTGTAGATAGTTTAAGCAACATAATTTCCGCTGAAATGCCCCGCCACATAGATCGTTGGGGCGATGAAGGAGGAATTTCTTCAATGAATGCCTGGGCAAATGATCTGGATGATATAAAACAGTTTGCCCAAAACAGAAATACTTTACTCCATAGCCAATTCATTAGCGAGCTCAATTTGGATGGGACTGTTCAGGTTGCCGTGGCTATCAATCCTCCAGGAGCTGGCAAAGTCTCGATTAATGATGTTCCCATGATCCACCCGGATGGGGAGGGGGTTTATTTCAAGAACAAATCTTTATCTCTCCTGGCGCAGCCGCAACCTGGATACCAGTTTCTTGGGTGGGATGGTGTATCAGATTCAATGCGGATAGATTATAATTGTCTTAACGACACTACATTTATAGCCGTCTTTCAAATTTCAGATGAAGAAATTCTCCCTGAGGTGATCACAGAGAATACCCTGCTTACAAATGAACAGCCTTATGCAGTGATCCAGGATTTAACTGTAGCTGGAGGAGCGACTCTAACTATGAGTGATGGAGTAGAGATCAGGATGCCGGACAATGGAAATATTATTATTGAGGGTCAGCTTGTGATCGAAGGTACTCAAGAGAGTCCGGCTCAAATTATTCCAAATAGTTCTAGCGGTTCTACAAGATGGGGAGGCATTTGTTTTAATAATGATACTGACACATCAACCGTTTCCTATTTGTATATCAGTGGAGCTTCAACCGGTATTGATCCGATGCTGCATAAGGGGGCAATATCCAGCATTAATTCTCACATTGTACTGAACCATATCGAGATCGAGAATGTTGAATTTCCAGTTTACGTAGAGGGTGGCTCTATCATCATAAATAGCAGTTCAATAGCATGTGACTTCACATGTGATTATATCAATGTTAAGGGGGGAGATGCACTGATTGAGAACTCTATATTTTATGGATCTGACGCACTGGACACGGATGCCATAGACTTGGATAATGTTACGGGGGGTGTCATCAGAAACAACCGGATATATAACTTTACAGGATTCAATTCAGATGGGATTGATATTGGAGAAAACTCTGAAGACATCCTCATTTCTTCAAACCTGATCTATCATACAGGGGATAAAGGAATTTCAGTGGGTCAGGGCTCTACGGTGACTCTAGATAGGAATTTAGTTGTGGGGAGTAACCATGGAATAGCCATAAAAGATAATTCTGCTGCTTATGTTATAAATAATACGTTTTTCTATAATGACACAGCTGTATCCTGCTACGAAAAGAATGAAGGCGCCGGCGGTGGCACAGCAGAAATAGTCAATACCATATTGTCTAACAATTTATCATCATCGGTTTATGCGGATGAATTATCCGTCATATCTGTCAGCTATACTCTTTCAGATTCTGAATTGCTTGATGGTGAAGGAAATCTGTTTTCAGATCCATTATTTATTGATCAATCAATATATAATTTAGAGTTGGACCTTGGTTCACCATGTGTGGATGCGGGCGATCCTGATTCTCAGCCTGATGAAGACGGTTCCAGTGCTGACATGGGTGCTTATTACATCTACGATCCTGATGATTATCCATTCGATATTCCGGACCAGTTAATAGGTCAATTAAAAATCAATGAAATTCTTGTCAACAACGATACAACCAATACGGATGAATCAGGTGAATACGATGACTGGATTGAAATTTACAATACCTCTGGTGAAGACATTGATCTAAGCGGGATGTATCTTACCGACAATGCCGATAATCTCACAAAATGGCAGTTCCCATTCGGC
>Ga0208409_1000232_pt1 | contig 25489 bp, 23 predicted proteins | sample ETNtaG_29_FD_185784 | JGI IMG/M metagenome (GOLD analysis project Ga0208409, IMG submission 185784) | Marine microbial and viral communities from oxygen minimum zone, Eastern Pacific Ocean - ETNP201406SV201 (SPAdes) (version 2) | ecosystem: Environmental > Aquatic > Marine > Oceanic ...
GATGTAGAACGTATGAAAGAAAACCTTGAGGGGGCAGGTGGATTACCTATGGCTGAGGCCTTTGTTATCTCACTCAGTAAAACTGATTTAGGAAGGCAGACCGCACACGAATTGATAAGACAAATTACAATGGATGCCGAAGAAGCAGGTGAAAAATTCTCGGATGCTGTGAGCGAAAATGAGATTGTAAGGGAAAAAATCGGGGAAAAGATGATTTCTAAGTGTCTAGAACCTAAAAATTACGTTGGACATTCATCCGAGATTGTGGACCGGGTCTTGAACTCAGTAAAATGAATTGTTATGCAATAGTTAATAATGGAAACCAAAGCCTGAAGAGACTTGGAGACAAGATTCTAATTTCCTTATCAAAGCAGAAAATATTTGCAAAATATAGAGTCTTTGGAAGAATTATAGTCCTGGAAAGTGAGCAGGAGTTAAGTGATGTTATTCTAAATAGCAAACATTTGTATCCTTGCATATTTACTAGCTCCAAAGAGCATGAGATCTATGAAAGTATCATACTGTTGGTCGAGAATGCTATTCCCACAAAGAATTTTGCAATAAGGGTTGACAGAAAAGGAAATCATGATTATGATTCTACAGAACTGGCAAGTAATGTAGCAGGGGCAGTTTTCGACAAATGGCCCGATATCAGTGTCGACCTTAATTCACCTGAATTAGAGATATGTGTTCAAATTATTAATAATAAGTGCATAATATATCTAAAGTATTCATGAAAATAACTGTAATCGGACCTGGAGCAATTGGTACTTTGTTAGCGGCATTGCTCTCAAATACTAATGTTGAAATATCATTACTTGTTAAACCTAAGCACAAAGAACTACTAAGAGATGGAAAGATAGTACTTGACAATTTCAAGGGAAGACGGCTTGAGAAGAAAATCAAGATAATCACGAAATTAGATGATCCAGACTGGATCATTCTAGCTGTCAAAAGCTATGATGTAGATAATCTAATTGAACTTCTGAGAAACAGTAATGCCCCTATACTTTGCTGTCAGAATGGAATCAAGACCTACCTGCAATTAACTGAAAAAATTGGAAAAGATAGAATTGCTTACATGGTAACTGGAATTGGAAGTTCGAAGATTGAAACCGGAGAAGCGGAATTCAGAGGTTCGGGCTTCACATTTATTGGTGAAGCATCAGGCGTAGCTAGTCCTAGACTCATAAATCTTTCAGAAGTAATAAAAAAGTCAGGAATTACATGTGAAATTGTCGATGATGTCCTTAGTTACGTCTGGCTCAAGACAATTATTAACAGTTCAATAAATCCTGTTGCGGCCCACGCTAAAGTAAGTAATGGAGAGCTCAAAAAACCAGAACTAAATAAGATAGTACACAAGATATGTATGGAATCAACAATGATCTCAACAGAAATAGGAATCGATTTACCTCTTGAACCATGGTCAGAAATTGAGAAAATAATTAGAAACACAGCAGAAAACAAATGCAGCATGTTACAAGACTTAGAAAATGGAAGACAAACCGAAATTGATGCGATTAACGGTGAAATAGTTCGAATTGCAGACTGTAACGGATTGGATGCAATTTACAATAAAGAATTCATAGAAAAAATCAAATCTGTATCTAATTGATTCCAAGAGCTTTATTTGTTTTATGAATTGATTTCATATTGTCTGATTCAAGATTAAACATTGCTCGGATGGCATCAATATTCTCAGGTACCACGTCTGACTCTTGGTGAATTGCCTGGTAATAGTACAACTTATCATCCAAAGCATGGACTCCATCACGCCAAACTGCTATTTGATTCATATCTCCTCTTCGATACGATAAATCTCTTGCTAATTCCATTATTTCAGCAGTTCCTGGAAGATTCCGAATCTTGGTTTCACCATTCTTCAGAAAACCATCCAACAAATTAACCCTGGGTGTCGCCTCCCAGATTGATAAAACGTCTTTGACGTTCGGCTTCTTGTTAAGTTTAGCAATTATACAATGAACGTGCATAATAGTAGTAGGAACCTTGACTGCCATGGTTTGAATATTCAAATCTGATATCACCGTCTGGACATCGGGTCCATGATGACTAGGAACATTCAGTACCGGTTCAATAGAATTAAGTGGTCCCCGATCACTGTCTTTAGGATCTCCACTACGTCTTACCATCACTGCCTGAACATTATCAATCCCATAATTCTGAGATATGGGATAAAGGGTCCGTGCTAAGCCGGTAGTGTTGCAAGAAACAACTCTGACAAAATCTTTCCCAATTGACTCATTATAATTTGTTAAAGCGTTAAAACTGACACCTATCGGAGTATGCTTCTCGCCACCCTGCCAAATAGCCTTAGTATTACCATTCTTGTACATTTCCATATTATTTACACCCAATTTGCCAGGAGTACAGTCTATTATGACATCAGACATTGAAACTAGATCCTCAGTAACTCCAGAGATATCTATACCCTGTTTTTTGAAGAATGGTATCTTTTCAGAAGTAGAAGCAAATACAGCATAATCAGAAGATAATGCACCCTGGACTTCATATGTCGGTTTTGTCTTTACAACTCCCACTACCGTCATATCATCCTGTAGAGTAACGGCTTCCGCAACGCGCTTACCAATGGTCCCAAATCCATTGATACCTACCTTTATCATATTTGTTGATTCAAGGGCACTCTATAACTAATTTTCTTTCTCATCCACCATTTTTCTAAGACGCTCAATAGATACCGATATTTTCTTTTCCTCGGAAAGGGCATCAGATGAAGTTTCTTGACTATCAGGTTCGTTTTCGTCTAGATCCTCTACGTCTGGTGAGAACTCCTCAATCGATTCAACATCTGAAGAAACCTCATCGATATCAATAGAATCGTCAGTCTCATCAGTAATATTCTTGGAAATCGCATAGTCTCCCTCGCCCCCTTCCCCCGAGGTGATACTCCCACTCTCAATATCAGAGGCTAGCTGTTTTCGTTTTTCATCCGATCCTTCCTCTGCCACTGATTCTAGTAATTCTTCGGGAAGTAATTCCTCCTCTGCTTCTTCCTCCATATCTATAATCTCATCCAGATCTAATTCAACTTCTTCATTGTACAAAAATTCTGGCATTTCTGGAGCAACGGCACCGGGTGTGGCAATAGCCTCATAGAATTCGAAAGCGTTTCTTTCAACCTCAGAAACAAAGGTTTCCAAATTATCTTCTTCAATTCTTGAATAGATTGTTGCCATGCGATCTGCTATAAATGCAAAATAGTTTGGTGAAACTTCGAACGCCTTTTCTGTCCAGGTAAATGGAATCCAGGCCATTACTTGTCCATTTTTGCGATCAACTGTAATTTTCAGTTGGGGGCCGGGATAAATAATGCCTCCACATGGTACATCATAATTATTCATATACGCTAAGACTTTGTAAACATCTTCTTGTCGAGGAGTTTGCTGTAATTCGTATTTTGCCTCGAAATAAAAATTAACTCCCCTATAATTCATAAATATCTCGGGTCTTCCTGAGCCTTGGATTGGGTTTGCTGAAGCCTCAGCATCTCCAAACAAGGAACCCATTATTGAATCGCTCCATCCTTGCCTTACTTGTTCAGGAGCATCATATTTCAAGACTATATCTTTGTTCTTTGAACGGAATTCTCTCAATGATTTAGCATGAGATCGCAATTTCAATCCGGAGGCCATTTCACACAGGATCCAAAGAGCGTAGATATCTGTCATTTTCTGAGTCTGCACGAGGACTGTTTCTTCATAGTAAGATTGATATTCATCCAAGAATTCACGCCATAATGGAGGAAGATCGCGGTAGGCCCTATTTTTACTCCAAGTCTTAGCATTGATTATAGCTTCACGATTTATCAGACGAGCTTCCTTGCGTGTTTCTTTGGCTACTGGTATTATCTCCGCCAGTTTTCCATCACCTAATACCTGTTTATGGAGTCTACAAGCTAAATCGAGTTTGTCCATCATCTTCTTGGCCTCATCATCCATTGGTTGGTATTCTTTACCATAAATCGCGGACCATGCCTTTTTCTCACGTTCTCTACGGTCCATTTCATCTCTAAAGAATATTGCTTCAATGAAAACTTCCATATGGAATTTTACCAGTAAAATATTAGTAGGAGTGCTCCATTTCCTCTTACGTATGTCAGTAACGTGTGCAGTGGCATACTCTGTACCTTTCTGTGCACGAGCCAAAGCTGTCTTTTGCCATCTTACAGCCCCTCTAATCTGGGCCTTCATGGTCTTGCGTTCTACTTCAACCTTGTAAGTATAGGCACCTTTACGAATATCTGTAGTTGTTTTTAATAATCTTCCTGAAAAATCCAATAATTGCTCGATGTTCAGCATTATCTTTTCTTCCTCAATAGAAGATGTGGCACCAGGATACATCTCAGCAGGTTCTTCGGCACCCGAACCCTTCACAAGATCAGGGATGTGTTCATCCCGAAGAAACTGAAATTGTTCATAATCCAGCATTTTAGGAGCAATTACTACTTCCAATTTGTTTGATATTGAATTACCATCCTTATTATGTAGGCAAATCGTATTCGTACCTATGTAATCTGGGACTGTGAATTGTAGTGAATGTGTAGTATTAGACTTAACAAGAGGTAATTCATCAACTTTGGCTGCACCTAATCTTACATGAACGCCATCGAGTTGCTTGAATGCATTAACATTGATCATGACGCTCTCACCCTCAACAAGATTCTCAGCGTGCTCCTCGGGTAAATTGAGCTCTATTGTTGCATCTGGTAAACTCATATCAACCGAATACGCTTAAACCAGGTGATTCAACCATTTTCTCTAGGGTTGTAGTAATACCATGATTAGCGCCAAATACTTCCTGTGATTTAAGCATCAGGCATTTCAGTTCATTTCTCTCGAGGCCCTCAAGAGCAGGCATGACATTGGATTTGATTACGTCATGTAAAGCCCTGTCCATCTCATATTGACCCCTGGAATTAAAAACCGTGAGCATGGAATCGATAATGACGGCAGGTCCAATCTTTCTATAGGTACGAACTCCACGTGCAATTTCATCATCCCGGGAGGTCGGTAATTCCTCTTCCTCCAGGAAATTCATGAGCTTATTGAAGGCCTCGAACATGGAGCCATCTTCATCGTAAAAGTCAAACTTGTTCTGAGCATACCATTCTTCATCAGTCTCAGGTCTTTCCGGAGCTATGCCTAGCTTGGTCAATTTACTATATACGAAAATAGGCATACGTTTGTATTCATCATCCTTCTGAGGAAGGCCAATTTCAACAAATGCAAACCTTCTCATCAATGCATGACCTACATTAAACAGGGTATTCTTATCTTGTGTATTCATAGTCCCAATTATTCTAAACTCAGGCGGCATCATGAAAGGGGCACCAGCCGTTTCCTTAGCCGTCAGCAAGGCTTGCTTATCCCGATATTCAAATACCGTGAATAATTTACCAAACGCCTCATCAATATTAGCTCGGTTGAACTCATCAATAACCAAATAGTGTGGTTTACCATCTTCCTGCATAGATTTTTCACACTGTTTTGCTGCATCGGACACATAACCATCCTTGAAGTAATACCCACCCGAATCATCAGGAGAGATACCCCCAATAACTTCAAAGTTAGACCATTCAGCATTAGCAGTTACAATTGTATAATTAGGAAGGGGGCTCCCATCTTTACCTTCATTGACTCCGCAGATTTGAGTTAAAAGAAGATTGGCAAGGGCTGTCTTACCTGTACCTGGATCGCCGTACAACATTATGTTCCGACCTGACTTTAGATGTGTGACTGTTTGATTAATAGTGTCTTTAGTGGTCGAATAATACTTGGATAACTCCTCGTAATCCACATCATATTTGACTTTCATCGCTTTACGTACTACTGCTGTTTCAGCTAAATCCTCTTTGAGTTCTTTCTCAATCTCACTAAAATCTACACCATAATTTTCATCCTCAGTGGGTTTGATATCAATTGTAGCCTCGGGAAATTCAGATAGTAGGCGATCCATTGCATCCTCAAGAGTAATTTCTCCAGAAGACATCGTTTCTGGTTCTTCTTCGCTATCCTCCTCTTCTTCTGACTGGAATGAAGAATCAAAGGGATCTGTAGGTGGACTAGATAATTGCATCTCCATCATCTTATCCCTGAATTTCTCAGTACCATATTTCATTCCATACCAAACTGCACTAGCAGCTACGGCCAGAGGAAGGGCAAACATAACCCATTCAACAGTGCTGTCTGGTGATGAAATTGATTTACCAGATAACAAAGCGGGCGCAATCATTGTAGCAAAAAGAGTGCCGATACCTGCTACAAATAAACCAAAGTAGGCCAATCCCTCCACACTCTGTTCAGACTTCCTTTTACGATAAAACAAGAAAACTCCAATGAAGGCGATAGATACAGAAAGAACAGTAAGTACAATATCTCCTTGCTCAAAATATAAATTACCGAAATTTCGAACCAAGTTCCAGACCAGAACTACAAACTGTAAGGAAAGACCCATAACAATCATGAAGAAGTATTTTGCTTCTTCCATGTCCTTGAGCCTTATAGTCTGTAGAAGATACCCTGCTATTCCTAACAATAAAAAGAATAAACCAGCCAGCAAAATCAGCATCTCAATAGCTTGTAAATCAACATAAACTATTGTTACATCACCACCAACCTCCAGACAAGCCTGTTCCACATCGGCATCAAAGTCACTTACCAGATCACTACAAGACTCCCAAGGACCTCGAACCCAATTATGATGCAAAGCGGCGAAAACAAGTGAACCGGCACCTATAAACGAATATATTGTACTAAGAGGAGCATCACTGATCTCTTTTCCAGTAACTGAATATAGAAATACTATGTATGAGACAACAATTATTGCCAGACCAGACGTAGCTCCCAAAGTGGTTTCAATCGGGTTCAAAGGATTTTCATTCTGACCCATGTAGAGATAAATTATAGCCATAACTATAATCGGGAAGAGCATCGGTGCCATGATATTGCTGTCACTGATTCTCCGACCTTGTACCAAAATACAGAGACCTAGCAGTACGGTCAGACCTAATATTGTCTGGTACTTATGAGACTCTATACTAAATCCCGCAGTGTCCCAATTCGATTCCAGGATAAGAGGACAACCATTTGCATTTCCTTCAACAGACCCCCAAGAAGGACACTGGAATGGTTCATTATAACCAATATAGGCATTAAGATTCTCTTCTGTGGGCTTGCCATCATCAAAAACGTAGTCTGGCCTCGGAACTTCTCCGGTAGTATAATACAAAACAAGACCTAGTAATGCAACTGCCAAAAGAAACTGAAGAGCTGGCAAGTAAAAACTTGGTCGAGATGAGGTCAATGATGGTGGTGACGAGGTACTGGTTACCTTTCCCGAATCCTCAGCTACTGGTGTTTCAACCTTAGAAGGCCCTACATCTTTAGCTCCTGATAGGTTGACTCCACAAATATTACAGAATGGTGCATTATTTTCAACCTCAACTGCACAGACCGGGCACTTTTTCATTACTTGTCATCTGAGAGTAGTTGTTAAAAGCTTTGGACTGTGGCAAAGATTCTTAACAACCTTTTCACTACCAAAATAATGAATACTGAACCTATGACTCTAAGGGATTTAAGAGTACAGACTTTCAAAGAAAGAAAAGAGGGGAGATTGACCAAATTACCAGCCACTTTCTATAGAAGACTAAAAATTCTGGAAATACAAATACGAGAGATTATAGAAGAATCAAAGGACAATGCTCAAAGGTTAGAAAAGGCTAACGCAGATGTTCGCAAGTTTTCCGATATGAAACTTGAATTGCACAAAAACCGGGAACGGAAATTGACTGATTTAGCACGTGAAAAGGTAAATGGACAGAATCCTGATATGGAAAATGTACATCAGAATGAAAATGAATATCTAATTTCTTTATGTAGCGTTATAGAAAAACATCGTGCAAATACTCTACTGAATGAGATTTCGATTGACACTGATACCCCAGTACTCGAAGAAAAGAGAATTGAACCTGAAGAAAAGGCTACCACAAAGATTGAACCTCAGAATAAGGAATATATAGAAATAAAAGTACTCGAGGATCTCCCAACTTTTACTGGACTGGATGCAAAGAATTACAGCCTTAAAAGCAATGACATTGTAAGTATCCCAATATACAATGCCAGAATACTTAGTGATGCTGGAAAGGTCCGATTAGTTAAAGAGGTGGAGGCCTGAACTACAAGACTCACAGTAATGGAATACTGATAATTGAAGAAAAAGTAGCTGCAAAGATTCACAACAAAGGCCACACTGGAATACCTCAGGAAAAAGGGCACTTATTTCTTGCACCTGAAGAGGCATTGTACTGCAATGAAAGGGGAGATATTCAATTAGAATCTAAAGAGATTGAAAAATTCTCGGAAAAAAACCTGAGCTATGCAGTCTACAAAGATTTGAAAGAAAGGGGTCTCGTAGTCAAGATTGAGAATTATGGACTGCGGCTTTATGATCGACAAATCCCAGTTAAAGGACCTGCTTCAGCCATAATTCTGATTAAGAAATTTGAGAATATAATAGATTTCTCAGACATCATTGAGGAACTTGGAAAAAATCTTGAAAGAAGGGTTCAGATATCCATTGTAGACTCTGAGAATAGTGTAGTTTACTACGTTGCCAAATTCGTTTCTTGGCCTAAAACAAAATTAAAGGATGATGCAAAACCAAGCGTGGATGATGTCAGTATGAAGGAATTGATTGAAAAGGGATATCAAATTAATTCAGGATTCAAATTTGGAACACATTATAGAGTCTACAACTATGAATCCAAACATGCGCCTTGGTTAATACAGAAAATTGATGATAGTATGTCTTGGCTGGATGTGACCAGAATGGTCAGGGTAGGGCATGGTGTGAATAAAACGATTGTACTAGCTTACAAAGAATACTGGATAAGTTTTGATTGGATAAAACCGTGATAATAGGTCTCTACTTAGATGATTTTTCACTATTAAACAGGATAACCAGTAAAATCAGAAGCAAGGAATTCATATTAAGGCATATCAAAGAAATACCTCCAAATGACAAAAATATCTCGGTAATTATTTCCAAGGATAGGATCCATGACTGTAATTTGCCACAAGTACAGCCTAAAAATCTAGAAATATTGGAACTAAGAATAAGGTGTGCGTTCTATGATTGCCACGAATTGATAGCAGGTATAGATCCAGGAGGGACAAATGGACTGGCAGTTGTAGGGAGCAACAGAATACTATACCAAAATGAATTTGAAAATATTGATAATTTAGTCCGAATCATTAAGACAATAAACGAAGAGCTAGGATTGAATTTAATAAAAATAGGAACGGGATCACCACCAGAAAGAAATCAAATAATAAATTCTCTTCAGAGATTCTCAAACTTAATAAAACTGGTAAGTGAAAACCATAGTGGTAGTGGAAGTCATGCCGCTGCGGCTACTAGGATTGCCCTTAGAAAAGAAGTCTTGGAAAAGCCGAAAGATTATGAACCCCGAGGTGGAGAAATTGCATGGGTTCAACAAGAATCACGAAGATTGTCAAAGGGCCTTGTCACCATTGATAAGAAATTAGCACACCAAATACTGGTTGGTAAAATCAACATGTCTGATGCAATCAAAAAGTATACCAACAAAATTAAGATGTAAAATTGAAATACCCGTATTTTATGTTTCTAGACTGTCTTCGGCTTTACTATCAGCCTCACGGTCAGGTCGTTCATCATTTCCCTTTCCAAGATTGGTGTATCTGGCCCAAAGAACCAAGATACTTGGCAAGACCCATACGGAGGAGAGGAAGGAATAGAAGATCGTCAGGGCGGTCATTGTCCCAAATTGTTTCATTGGGGGCAGTATCGCAAAAAACAGGACCCCGAATCCCAGAACAGTTGTCATGGCCGCCCCGAATAGCGCCGACCCCGTATTCTTGACGGTATTGTTCACCGCCTTCTCCAAGGAATGATGGTGTTCCATCTCCTCTATGAATCTATGTGAGATATGAATCGCATAGGTGACTCCCAGTCCCACGGTCAAGGCCCCAATCAGGATTGTGAATACGTTCAGTGCATATCCAATGGCCACCATTGTCCCCAGGATCCAAACCAGAACCAGCAGGACCGGTATCATCGTGAGTGGGCCCAGCCAGGGTTGTTTGTCCGTATACCAAAAGATAGCTGTAAGAAGAATAAAAGAGAGGATTATGGTATAGATAATGGACCCCATCATGGTCTCGTTGATGGTGTTGACCACCACATCGATTATTGCTGGAGCGCCAGTGACCACCACCGAATTGACCTTGCCATCCGTCTCCAGGGTTTCCAGACCTTCTGAATCTTTTTCTAGTTCCTCTATGACCTCTGAGAAATAGGCATTCTTCGATTTGGTATTCACCAGAATGTAGGCGACCGTGTAGTCATCCAGTTCTTCATCATAATAGATGAAATTCGAGACCATATTAGGAACCTGAGTTCCATCGCCTATCATTATCCAGTCCAGGAGCTCGCGGACCCCCTCGTCGGAATCCGGTACCAGGTCGTCATTGGCATCGTGGGAGTTGAACAGTTCCTCAAAAGTCTCGTTGTAGAAATCAAAGGGATTCAGGGCCGAATTGTTCGAGGCCAGGTCCCTCATCCCGTTCAAAGGAGAGAACATCATTGACTGGTCGGGATTTACCCATTTGTCACCATCCGACAGTTCGGTCTGAGTACTGTCGATCTGGTTGAAAACATCGAAGGTGGCTACACTGCCGTTTATGTAGATGAACGAGAATTCGTTCGAGGTGCTGAATTCATCTTGCAAATAGTGAAAATGTTCCGTGATCTCTACTTCTTCAGGAAGAAAATCATTGAAATTGAACTCCGTAGAGATTCCCATGGCCGCATATCCGGTAATCAAAGTGATAACAGCTACAACTGCCAGAACGCGTTGCGGATTCTCTAACGCAACGGTTGCTCCCATGGTCATAAAAGGATCCAGAAGGCCGGTCTGTTCGCCTTCTTCTTTGCGTCCCCTGGTTATCTTTTCATTGGTATCTGATAGAAGTTTCTGCCCTTTGGATTCGTAATGCCTGTCGATCAGTATCCGGCAGGCTGGAATGAATGTGACGAATATCAGGAATGCGGAGAGCACGCCGAGCGCAACCTGGATTCCGAATTCCTTTATGGGGGTGATATCCGAAGCTACGTTGGACAGGAAACCGACCATGGTGGTGGTGGTCGCCAGTAGCAGCGCAGAGCCTACGAACACGACTGATGAGGAACTGGCCTTGTCTATGTCCCAGTCCTCGACCAGTTCTTCCCTGTATCTCATTACCAGATGGATTCCATAATCCACACCCAATCCAACTAACAGAATCGGTACTATCACTGCAAAGAAACTGGGTTCGAATTGAAGCAAGCTTGCGAATCCGTTAGACCATATGATCGCCATCATCAAGGCAAACATTGTGAGTCCTACATCTACAAAAGAGCGGAATGTGGCCAACAATACGCCAATCACTAGTATGATTACCAGCATGAAAAGCTGGTCAGTATTCTCATTGGATGCCTCATCGATCGCATCATCCAGAACGGCCTGGCCCAGAGCGTGGGCCTCGACACTTTCAAGTTCCATTCCCTTGACAACGTCGTCCATCTCGAGTTCGACGCTGACCATCCGGTCGAATGCTTCGGCCGTATCCTCTCCCTCTCTCTGGCTGTTATCGAACTTGATGGTTATTTTGGTCGCCTTGGCGGAACTGTCCCCGTCATATTCTCCAAGGATGTTTATCACGGCTCCAGCCAGCATGGGATTCTGGCTGGCGGCATTGAATGCGTCCTTTATCTCCTGGTCCGTCTTATCGGCATAGATGCCTTTCAACTGCTGCAGATCCGAAGCGTCTCCCCCGACAAAAGGTGCCAGATAGTTGGGAAGGGCAACAATATCCGTACTCGGATTCGAGGGTGTCAGGGAATTGTTGGCAACCAGTTCATTCCCAATCAGTCCAATTTCAATTTCCAGAATCTCCACGAATGCGTCCGAGGTGAGGATATCATCGTTTTTACTATAGACCAGAATGTCGACCGGATATTCCGTAGAGAATTTGTCTCCTATATCCTCGAGGGCGCTTATGGCCTCATTGTCTGGAAAAAAACTGGACTGACTTACAGTTCCATCCTGTGGATTAAGAGCTATTTGAGCAACCATAAGGATGGTGATTACGATTACACCAACCACTATTGCCAAAGGCTTCTTGGTGACAGTCTCACCAATTTTCTGTAAAAACATACATTCCGCTCAAAAAAGGGCTCTAAAAAAAGCTGTGTTCGAGTTCTAGTCCAAAATTGCCAATAATCAAATCATAAGATCAATGCGAGGGGTTTTTCGGTTAATAACTGGGATTTTGTTATCATAAATAGGATTTACAAAATCCTGGTAAGCTTTTAGGAACTTAGGAATATCCAATCCCATAAATTGGTCAATTCCCACTTTAGATAGCAAATCGATGCCAGAACGGGCCAGATTACGAGCACCTATCAAATCCTGAATCTCATACTCAGCCATCCTTATCTTTAACAGAGCTGCTCCAAGCTTGATCAAACCCTGAAGAAATCTATGTTCACTACTGTTCCTTACAGATGCAATCCACAATCCTTCCCACGCTTCATGGGCCTCCCAATAGTAATGATAATTGTATAGGTCTATTCCAAACAGATATCCATGATTGCCCTTCCATAATTCAGAGTCCCATTTTCCAGATTCTTCATCTTCTTCACCGTAACTATGGCCATCCGGACTGTTGGTGGGGTGGGGGTGCAAACCTGGAACATATCGATAAGGTGGGAAATCCTAGGATGAGTACCTCGTTGCTCCAAAATTCAATTCAGTTTCAGAAGACGCTAGTGGATAATCTGGCATCAACCACTCAGCGTATCTTTTATCGCATCTGTAAAGGCGGTCACGTCCTGTTCATTATTGTAAAAGTAAATGCTCGCACGGGCAGTACCATCAATGCCTCGTGAATTGAACCATGAATGAACACAATGCATTCCACTTCGGATTGCAACATTGTATTTTTCATCCAAGTGCATAGCAACATCTGTTGGATCCCACCCTTCTAAATTGAAAGAACATATGCCTCCTCTCTGGGAAACATCCGGGCCGACGATTGATAAGCCATCTAGGCCTTCCAGTTCTTTGGTCAACAGAATATTGAGTTTATTCTCATGTTTACTAATATTATCCCGACCAACGCCCATTACATATTCTGCTGCAGCTCCAGCCCCAATTGCTCCAGCATAATCCTGTAGACCTGCTTCAAAACAAGAGGGTGGTGGCAACAACTCATAACCCTCATACGAAGAACTAACGACCGTAGAACCTCCAACATATGTCGGAATTAATTCCTTTAGTTCATCGTACTTCCCATAAAGCAATCCCATGCCACTGGGTCCACAGAATTTGTGAGCACTAGCTGCAGCAAAATCAACATCCAGATCCACGACATTCAACTCCTTATGAGGTGCTGACTGGGCTGTATCCATCATCACTTTGACACCTTTGTCGTGACAAATCTCAATAATATCTTTGGCCGGATTGGTGTTGCCATCTAAATTTGAGGTATGAACAAAACTCACCAGCTTGGTATTGCTATCAATCATTTCCTTCAATGCCTCCAGATCAAAAAAGTAATTGTCTTTGGCAGGCACTACCTGATAGTTGATTCCCTTGTATTTTGCCAAATGATGCCACGGTACCACATTAGAATTATGTTCCTTATCAGAGGTCAGAACTTTATCACCTTTACCAAGGCCAAGACCATTGGCGACCATATTCATTCCTTCTGTAGCATTTTTAGTAAATACTATTTCCGATGTTTTCTCGGCCCCCATCAGTCTGCGAAGACTGTCCCGAGCCATCTCAAACCCCTCTGTAACCTGCCAACTCAATTTATGGACTGAACGGCCTCCACAAGCTGGATATTTCGTATAATATTCATTGATTGCATCAATCACTACTTGAGGTCGCAAAGTCATGCAAGCACTATCGAGATAGGTAGGTCCATCTTCCACATTCAGAATTGGAAAATCCTTACGATATTTTGAGATATCCATTGTTATCTGATGAGGACATAATAATGCTGATTTAAAGACTTATGACTAAAAAGAAAATTTCTTAAAGGGGTCGCAATGAAATGTAGTATGAGTTGTATAGATAACTTCCCGAATGAATTGGCACCGAATTATGAGTGTGCATCAGAATTAGTTGCCTTGGGACCCGTAGCCGCACTTCTTACACTGGTTATTGGAATTCCCGTAATAAAACTCATATTAAGATACTTGAAACGCGTCTTCGATAAATATGATTATCTTGACCAGGGAATTGAAAATTTTCTCTTTAGAGTTGCAAGCGTAACGCTATGGGCCGTGGTTATACTGACTGCTGCAAACGAATTAGGAGTTAATGTCACGGGAATTGTTGCAGCACTTGGTATTGTCGGTTTAGCAATGGCATTTGCCGCTCAGGATACTATAGAGAATATAATCGCAGGTATCTTTCTCATGATAGACAGACCACTCAGAGAGGGTGATCGAATATTACTCCCAAAGAGGATTGGAAGTCTGTATTCAAGCTGGGGAGATGTAACTGAAATAGGTCTCAGGACTACAAGAGTACGTTCAACAGATGGTGTCCTTCTAACTATACCAAACAAACTATTAACGAAAGATACTATCGCTAATTTTAACCATAAAGATGACAGAATGCTTCGAGTGAGAATTAGATTAGGATTAGTACCAACTTGGGACAATGTATCAAGGGGAGAAAAAATTGTAGAAGCTATTGCTAAAAGTCACGAAGATATTTGTCAAGAAAAGCCAAAACCACCTCAGATCGTTTTGAGGGACTTTGGTGACCAAGAAGTTATAATGGAAATAAGATATTATGTTCCTAATGCTCCACTAATGCGATCAACCAAATCTTACTATGTTAAAGAAATTCTAAGACAGTTCGAAGAACAAGATGTCAAGTTAGCCTATCCAACCCGGCTGATAATGAAAGAAGATATTGAATAGTCAAACATAATAAAGACCGCTATTCTGCCTTATTGAGGAGAAATTATGCCATTTAAAGTACCAGATTTACCGTATGGATATAGCGCACTTGAACCATATATTGATGAAGAGACCATGCATTTTCATCATGACAAACATCATGCAGCCTATGTGAATATGCTAAACGGAGCTGTAGAAGCTGCAAAGAACTTAAAAGGAAAATCAGTAGAGGATCTCATTACAGACCTTGATTCTGTACCTGAAGCCCAAAGAGGAGCTGTAAGAAACCATGGTGGTGGACATTACAACCATTCCATGTTCTGGGAGATTATGGGGCCTGCAAGTGGTAAGATGAGTTCTGAACTGAATAGTGCTCTCCTAGATGCATTTGGAAATCTGGATGATTTCAAGGCTGAATTCCACAAGGCAGGAATGACAAGGTTTGGTTCTGGATGGGCATGGGTATGCTCCTCCAAAGGCAAATTATCTGTATGTTCCACTGCAAATCAGGATAACCCACTCATGGAAAAGAAGTATGGCGGATGTGATGGTAAAACCCCAATTCTGGGTTGTGATGTCTGGGAGCATGCATATTACCTGAATTACCAGAACCTGAGAGGGGATTACATCAACGCCTTCTTCAATGTCGTAAATTGGGCTGAAGTCTCAAGACGTTATTCTGAGACACTTTGATTACCTAACTCAGCAACCAGATTTCCAATCAAGAGAGAACTGCCACCCAGTATCAACCAGAATGAGAATTCAGTCATATCAAAAGTTATGGCCAATAGAGTAGCCCACACAGGTTCCAGGGCGTAAAGAATCGCAGCCCGGACAGGATCAAGATATTTCTGGAAATAATTGACCAGACACAATGCTCCAAAGGTTCCAAAGACGGAAGATAGTAGTAGTGGATAAAGAAAATCTTTTTCGGCCACTAGACCAACAATATCGACTTGCCCTACATCCCGGAAAAGAAAAACGTCGAAGAGTAGAATACACATTAAAGTTGAAAGAGTAATCGAAGTGAAAGTAACACCAATTGGAGATACACGTTTAGTAACAATATCAGTAGCTATGATATGACCTGCGAACATCAATGCACATAGAATGGTCAACCATTCTGCGATATCATAATGAAGTTCGGGTGGACCTTGGATATATCCGGCCCCGAAGGTGGCAAGTACCACTCCGACAAGCAAGACCCGACTTTGCAATTTTCCAGCATGCCACGCCAGGATAAGGGCCGTGAAAAGTACATACAAACTTGTCAAGAAGGCGGAAACAGCAGGTGATATGCCTTCTAGACCAATCATTTGGAAAACAAATCCTCCAGTCATCAGAAGGGCCAAGATCATACCATCATGCCAAACCTGGAATCCCCTAATCTCTTTCCGGATAGATGGAAAAATCAGGAAAAACAGAAGAACGGCTATACTAAATCTCAAAGTAACGAACAACGTAGCTACAATGTTCGTCTGATTGCCAGTGGTATATGGAGCCGAGGCATCAAGCGCATTCTTGAGCCAGACAAAGGTCCAGCCCCAGACAATTGTAACCAGAAAGAGAGCGATTGTGGCTTTTTGTTTCACACTACGCCCTGATCAATCATGGCGTTAGCAACTTTCAGGAAACCCGCAATATTAGCACCCATTACCAGATTACCTTTGTCCCCATACTTGGCTGCCGCATCAGAACACTGTTTGTGAATTCCAGTCATAATCTGATCCAGTTTATCATCAACCTGCTCACGGGTCCATTCCTCAAAGGCTGCATTCTGAGACATTTCCAATGCAGATACAGCAACTCCTCCAGCGTTGGCCGCCTTCGCTGGTCCAAACATAATTCCTGCCTCAAGGAGAATCTCCAGTGCCTCAGGTGAAGTAGGCATATTAGCCCCCTCACAAACTGCCTTGCAACCATTCTTGACCAAGTTCTTTGCACCTTCTGCCTCAAGCTCATTCTGAGTGGCACAAGGCAAAGCTACATCACATTTCTCACCCCAAGGTCTCTTGCCCTCATGATATTTGGAACCTGAGAACTGGGATGCATATTCCTTGATACGACCCCTTCGATTATTCTTAAGGTCCTTAACCCAAGCCAATTTCTCCTCATCAATTCCATCTTTATCAAAAATGTACCCGCTCGAATCTGACATGGTAACGACCTTGCCACCATAACTGATGGCTTTTTCCACACAAAACTGAGCAACGTTACCGCTACCTGAGACCGTGCAAACCTTACCCTTAATCTTCTGTTTCTTGGAAGCAAGCATCTCTCTCAGGAAATAAACCTGGCCGTAACCTGTCGCCTCGGGCCTGATCAGAGAACCTCCCCATCCATATCCCTTACCAGTCAAGACACCTTCCCACTTCCGGGTCAATCGCTTGTACTGACCAAAAAGGAACCCAATTTCCCTGCCACCGACACCTATGTCGCCGGCTGGAACGTCAACATTAGCACCTATGTGACGGAATAATTCAGTCATAAAGGATTGGCAAAAGCGCATGACCTCCATATCTGATTTTCCTTTAGGATTGAAGTCGCTACCACCTTTCCCACCACCGATAGGGCGAGTGGTCAAAGCATTCTTGAATATCTGTTCAAATCCCAGAAATTTGATTATTCCCAGATTTACACTAGGGTGAAAACGCAGACCTCCCTTGTAAGGTCCTATAGCACTGTTGAACTCAACCCGCATACCTCTATTGACCTGAACACGACCCTTGTCATCCACCCATGGTACCCGGAAAGTGATTATCCTTTCTGGTTCAGTCAAACGCTCTAGAATACGAGCATCCCTGTACTCCTGATGTAATTCAAAAACCGGCTCAAGAGTTTCCAAAACCTCCCATACTGCCTGATGGAATTCTGGTTGATCGGGGTCCCTCTGCTTTACCAAATTGAATGCATCCTTGACGTAGCTCATAACTAATTCAAGTCGATATGGAATAGGCTATAAAAATAACCTTTATGGATTAATGGGCCAGCGAACCCATGGGGTCCCAAGGTGGGAGTTTAATTGGTTCCATATCATATAATTCTGCCAATTTCTTAGTAATATGTTTCTTGTGTATAACAACCTCGTACATGAACTCACCAAACCATGAGTCAGACATAATGTCGAATCCTTTCTCTCCGTGGTCAGCTCCCCAGCTGTTCTCCACTCTCCACTTTACTGGCTTGTTATTCTTTAGATCCACGCCTGTGAACAGCATAGCATGAGTCATAACGCTATCACCATACTCCAGGCGCTCAGCCTTGTTCATATTGAATTCAGTACCATAAAACCTATCAAATTCAAACAGGTCCATGTCCATTACTCCGAATTCACGTGTAAAGAATTTACCGACGTCACAACCAAACCATACGGGATCATTAGCTTTGATTGATTTGATAGTGTACTTTCTTAAATCATCATTTTCTAAATTTAGATAACGAATAATGTTACCTCCATGTACATTGCCCAGATACTCGACTGTGTAAGTTTTGTTATAATCTGTGAACCTGCGAGGGTCGTTTATCAGACAAACGAAATCATCCAGTTCTATACCAACATGATCCTCATAGAACTTTTTGGGTGTAAGATCCGTAAATCTTTGGAATTTATCCTTCTTATTCCGTATAGACCAATCAAACTTCTGGGGGGGCGTCCCAAGACTAATACATAACATCTGATAAACTGTAGATAGCATGTCATCCTTCATATTCCTTAATTCAGAAGATGATTTTCCCTTTGTATGGGCTGTTCTCAGATCTCTGGCAAACCCTCTAAGTTTTCGAGTAACCAACTTATTCATCTGAGATGAGTTGCTGCTCTGATGACTCTCGGCCATGACCTTCTTGGGAACTGTGCCATATTTCTTCAACAGATTGACGAACATATCCCACTGACCACCATCCTGAACCGGGGAGGAAAGCAAATGCATAATCAATCGACTGTCGCCTGCTTCATCTACAGTCTCAATGATATTCTCAAGAAAATAATTAGCCTTCTCCAGTTTATCATAGAACATAAAATAATTCTGAGAGAATTCAAAATTCTTGAGCTTGTACTTTCGACCTAGATAGACTCTCAATAGATTAAGGCCAGCAAAACCCCAGCATCTTCCACTCCTCATCTGGCTAGTAGCTTTCAGCTCTCCAGATACCTTGTTTGAGAAGGTATGATCGATCTGTCTAAAAGTATCCCAGTTCATTGCAAGTTTTCTAACATCGGTCCTAGTAGCTGCATTCATAGATAATTTAGCGGTTGAACTAGAATTGAAATCCTTCCGATATTTCTTGATATTTGTTAGTGTTACTGCCTTGCCCATAATTGATATTAGTGACCGATATAAATTAACTATTAATTTAGGCTGGTAAGTGTTTGGACATCACTCTTTTCCAGATGGGAGGTATCTGGGCTAGGTAAAAACAAGCAAAATACCCACCGGGCAAAGTTGGTGCATCATCATGTGAACGAAGCGACTGATAAGGTCTATTTGCAAAAAGATGGTGATCTGAATGTCTAGTTAATTCAACTAACACGTAACGACTCAGTCGAGCATTTGATTGCCAACTAATTTGGGCCGTGACCCTGTCCTTGACACCGCGTCTCAGACCCCAGTGACGAATGTAATTAACATACTCCAGAAGATAAACTGCTGCAGCCGATTGACCGATAAAGGCGAACGTAATTGTTGACCCCATGAAATAGTACAACACGGCCAAAGTAGAAATCTCTATCAGTAAATACAATGATGCCCGATGAAACCAGAACGAATTACTCCGTTCAGACTCAATCTTCCACGATGAAATGAATTGAAGAGGGACTGTAGTCAATACGAAATATTGAAGGCCGTGTTCTGCACGGGCAGAGGCAGGATCAAGTTCCGTTCCCACATATCGGTGATGACTACGTACATGTTCACTCTCAAAATGCAGATAAGTCGTCGTCCAAAGAAGCAGATGACCAAGGAATCTTGGCAGTCCCTTGCGATGAATCAACTCATGGGCAACTACAATTCCTGAGATTCCAGTACCGAAACCTGTGGAAAGGATGGCAAGAATCAGCAGATTCATCTCAGGGTTGGACTGGATGAAATAAAAGAAACTAGCAATTGCAATAAATTGAAAGAACACATGTCCGTAAAGGATAAAATCGAAAAAATGAGGGCTAGTAGATTCAGGAGTTCTATCCTTACCGTCTCCTAAAATCAGATCAAGGACGGGGAAGACAACTAGGCCAATAAAGGTCGCCGTGCCAACATAGATATCGCCTACATAATTCCCAATAATAACAGAGATGGGAATAATCCAACTCAAAAAATAAAATGCTCTAGGTGTGATACTGGACATCTATCTTATTCTCAGTTTGTGAAGCTCTTGATAAAGTTTATAGGATTCCTCATAAAGAGCTAGATATTTCTCAGGTACCTCTTCCGTCTTGGGTACATATTTATTGAAACCCGTGGAAGTCATTACATTCTTGTACCAATATTTCCCCCAATTACCGTCTGTATCTCTGGCTCCTCTGGACCAGCTCAGCATTTCTCCAGAAAAGACGACACCAATCCTGTCACAGAATTTACCTAGTATCTCTTCGGGGTTCATCAGAACATCCTTGGAATCTATAATAGGCGGTATCTCCCCAGTCATCTTCTTGACATGTTCGAATATTTCCTTTTGCTGATATAAACCCAGGAGATTACTGGTAATATCCGAATAGACCTTGTGATAGGATATGATCATATCCTTGGGATCCCTAATCAAGAAACAATTCGTAACGGATTCCATCCAATCCCGATTGATTGATTCCAGAAGATGGTGAGTCATGTGCTTCTGGTAATAGATTGAACAGGAACCACTAGTATCATGGGCCAAACCACGAGATACTTTTCCTGAATCCAATTCCCCAGCCTGCAGAACCTCATCACGGCCTGGATGCTGCAAGTCATTCTGGCTCAAATAGTAGGCATAGTAAGGTTCGTCTATCACAAAAGTATCTGCCCGATTCCCCCAGGAACGCATCATAGCTGTAGAAATATTACGAGGACCAGACCACATTGCGATTCTGATCAAGACAAACTCACCAGTTCAACCAAATCATTGTAATGTGATTGCAAGATCTTGACCACAGAACCATTCTGAAGTACCGACAGTTCATGATCATCGACTTCATAAACTGGGACAACACCCCCAAAGGTCCCAGTAACAAAGGCCTCATCAGCATCATAAACATCAGCCAATGTGAAATTTCTCTCGTAGAGAGGTATGGAATGGGCCTTACAGATATCAATGATATTCTGTCTTGTCACGCCCTTCAGGCAGTATTCACCAGTTGAGGTCCAGACCGCGTTATCGGTTACCATAAAAAAATGTGTGGAATTGCATGTTGAGACGTAGCCATGAGGGTCCAGCATCAGTCCCTCATCACCACCCTTTCTCTTGGCATCTATGCATGCCTGGATACAATTGAACTTACTCAGACTATTGATTCGATGATCCTGAATATTGGTCGAACCCCGGATAATATCCACTGACACCAATTTTATTCCATTCAACTGTGTTTCTAGAGATGGGACCTTGTACTCAGGGATTACAACAATAGTGGGTTCAGAAATTGTGAAACTTGGATCCTGATAAGGAGTTGATTTCACGCCTCTCGAGACTATCAGACGGACGTGGACACCACTCTCCATCTTATTGAATTTTGCAGTCTCATACAGGATAGAGATGATCTCCTCCATTGTCTTCCCAATATCCATATCAATCTGGGATGCGCCCCAGAACAGCCTTTCCAGATGCTGTTCTAGAAAAAGGAATTTGCCATTATGCATACGAATCCCTTCCCATACACCATCACCGAGAAGAAAACCGCTATCAAAGACCGAAATCGAGGCATCCTGCCTAGGATAAAATTTGCCATTGATATAGACCAGAACCTCTGCATTCCGAAGATCCTCAACATAATCGTGGGTTCCACGTTTATCCGCCATTGACCAACTCCACAACCTCATCTGCACAACCCCAAGAAAGGGTTACCCCTGAACCCCCGTGGCCATAATTATGAACTAAAGGACGGTCCTGGATATGTTCCTTCTCCAACCTCACTTCAGTTCTTCCCGGACGTAAGCCAACCAGATCCTCTATTATCTCTGCACCCTCAAGTTCTGGAATGATATTACTACACTTCTGAAGTATAAAATCACGGTCCTTGGAAGTAGGTTCTAAATTCCAATTACCATCCTGTGCAACACCCCCTAAGACCATATCATTTGCCCTTGGCACGATGTAGGTGAGAGTTTCATGCTGCTGATCCAAGTGCATTTCCTTTATGTCCAGCCTGACACGGATTATCTGGCCTCTTATAGGATATACATCATTATCACCCAGTAAATCCCTAGAATCAAGACCGGTACAATTCACAACTGCCTCGAAATCTGCAGGCAAGTTAAGAAAATCGCTAATCTTTCTCTGAACTGTCTTCCCCCCCAGAGAGTTATATCTGGATAACAGCCAGCCAAGATAGATGGGCATTTCTATGACAGAGGTCACAAAGGAAAAACATTCCACATAATCCCCAGGAAGATTACCTGATATCCTTCTAAAACCATCAACAGTGTCCTTCCAGGAAGGATCAGGTTGTGAATCCCTAAAATATTCGTATGTCTGGGTCATTGTGATACCAGTATCTGATAACTCAGCCAATTCCTTCAAAACATTATATGTGTTGGAGCCCCAAGCATCCGTTCTTTCTATGGGAGCGGAAAGAAAGGGATACCAAAGTGCGGCGGCCACATCAGAAGTGGTATTAGGTGAGAATTCAGTAGACCAGATAGTCACCTTCCAACCATTTTCCAGAAGCCGGATCCCGGATGAAAGACCACTGACCCCGGCCCCTATGACCAAGCAATGTCCTTTGCCCACTTATCGTCACTAGGCTCTTGTATATTATGGATATGTCAATGCAAAATTCCGGAAGATTTTGTGTCCCACCTTTTGATTGATTTTGGTCCAAGTAGAACATTTGTAAATATATCCTCTAAAAAGCAATAATATAATATAACTTTTTTACCGTTAACTTTATATATAACTACTTCTAGTTTGTACCATGCTTGGATACCTGAAGTTTGCTGTTGTTTTTCTTCCTTGGGAAATTATTGTGTTACCTATCTTGGCCTACTTATTCTGAAACCAAAACTAAATTGAGGAATAAAATATGAATCTTATTATCATAGCTATTGGCGCTCTAGTAGTGACCAGTTTGGTAGCTATGCTGACCATTGATATCTCAGAAGAACAGGAAGAACAAAAGCGTGCCGAGATTAGGGAAACCGAACTACAACAGTTACAATCCAGTTTTGAAGCTAAAGAGAAAAAGAATGTCATCTTCCTAAATTTAGGGGAGGAAATGTAATGTTTATATTCTATAATGTTCTGAAAGCAATTTTTTCCATTGGAGAAAAAATTATTAGGGGACTCCTTTTCTGAATACCGTGGAAATTGAGAATTATTGGAAATTAGTGATAGGGACCACACTTGGAATCAGTCTAATCATCTTTGGTCTGGCTTTCTGGAACAGTGCGACAGAGGATTATACCTCGCACCTGAATGAAAAGACCTATGAGATCACAAGTTGCCAGCAATACATGGATTTGGGGTCTATTGCAGATCGAGATGACTGTCTGCAGAAGAGAAAAACAGGAGGAATATTCATCTCATTGGGAATCTTTGCGCTATGGGGGACGATCTACACCAACAAAGATTATCTGACGGAACTCATGGAACGGAACAATCTATTATGATGATTCAAAAATTTATTTTGAAGCTAACTTATATAGAGGAATGAAATAAAACATCATGAACAAAATAGCGATGGTCGTTATTGGACTTGGAATCATTATTACTTTGATTGGTATTATCATATTGTCAAATCTAGGAGAAGACACCGTAGAAACCTTTGAGGAGGGTGTACTTTACGAGGGTGCAGACGGGGAGATGAAAATCACCGATAGAAGTAATCCTGATAAAGAGACAATGGGTGTTTATGTCCACATCGAAAGTACCTATGAAGGTGGAGGAGAAGGTGGATATAATGAGAGACATGGAAACTACACTTGGAATCTAACCGAATCTGACTGTAATCTAATAAGAACATTTACATTAACTCATAATGAAGATGGTACACAAGTTTTCATCCCTAGGTGTAATTATATTGAAGATGATGGGGGCAGTGCTGATGATGATGATTGGATTGCTGTAGGAACGCTATGTACTCAAAAAATGGCGGGAGATCGCAACCTTGCTGGAGATGGTTGTCCGGATGGAACCTACACTTGGGACACCGGTGGCGAAGTGATAATGGTTTATGATATAGACAAATTACTTGAAGGAATATTTGGGGCGTTGTTTGCAGCATTGGGCTCCTTCGGAGCATGCTGCTGCGGAGTAATTGTATTGATAATCGGTATAATCCTGGCATTCACCATGGATGATCCAGAAACCAGATACACAGGAGATAATCAGGACTCGAACTTATTCAACCAAGGAACTGCTGAAGCGGGAGGGGTAAAAGCCTCGAGTGGATGGGACGAGAAAGATGATTATATTAGAAAAGAAGAAACTGAGGAAGAGGAGCCTGAAACTGACCAGAAAGAAGGCGAATATGAGATTCCTCCTCCTGAGTAAGAATTAGGCAGTCTGCAAACGGTAAGCTCCAATTGCAATACTTGTTATCATAATTAAAGCAAAAATATTTGCAGTAATAATAGCGATTGAATTCTTCAATATACCATAGGTTAACCACAGCGCTAGAGAAATTGCAATAACTGTAAAAGTTGGAACACTTACACCATCTGCTCTCTTATCAACCCAAACACGCCTAACTTGTGGATACCAGCCAAAAACACCTATAAATCCTGCCAGCAAACCAATACCTTCGATCCAATCCATATTTTGTCGACTTTCTAACCTTATAAATAACCATAAGTGATGCTAAATCAAGATGACGGACGTGCCTTTCTTTGTATACGGAACCCTGCTTCCAGAACAGCCGAATTTCCGGCTGTGGAAAGATAGTATCTCCAGAATGGAATATGGGCGGATCAAAGATTGCCAGCTATTCGATATGGGTGCTTATCCCATGCTAGTCGAAGAGAATGAAAAATATGTGCATGGTATGCTGGTGTTTGTTGACCCTGAACATAAGGATGAAATGATCACAAGAATCGATGAACTAGAAGGATACAACCCTGAAAAACATGGTGAATCTGCATACAACAGGGAAATACGGGAAGTTGAACTGGAGAATGAGAAAACTGTGACGGCATGGGTATATCTGGGGCACAAAAAATATATTGATAAGGGAAAAGCAGTTCCAGGTGGGAAATGGGCAAAGCACGTTGCCAGGAAAAAGAAAGAACATCAGGACTGGTGGGAAGATACAGATACCGTTGCAGGA
>Ga0208409_1000249_pt1 | contig 24474 bp, 25 predicted proteins | sample ETNtaG_29_FD_185784 | JGI IMG/M metagenome (GOLD analysis project Ga0208409, IMG submission 185784) | Marine microbial and viral communities from oxygen minimum zone, Eastern Pacific Ocean - ETNP201406SV201 (SPAdes) (version 2) | ecosystem: Environmental > Aquatic > Marine > Oceanic ...
GCTCACGCTTAAGATAGTCATGCCAATTTTGATTGGAAGCTAAGTAATAACCTCCTGTTTTGTGCATACTAATTGAATGGCCTGAAGTCTCTTCAATTTCTTTATATAAATTGATTGTGTAGTCTTGAAGCTTGGAAACATTAGGGTCAGAACTAACTGTATGAAATGAGCCAGCTGCATGCCAACTAGAGCCAGAAGTTAATTCATCCCTTTCAAGTAAAACGACATCTTTCCAACCCATCTTTGCAAGGTGAAATAGTATAGAACAACCAACAACACCACCCCCAATAACAACGACTCTTGCATGGTCTTTCATAATGGATTCCTAAATAAATAAAATGAAAATTAAAATGTTAATCCAAACTATTTGGTAAAACAAGTGAAAAATATTAATAATTTTTTTTGAAATATTTTCTATTAAACTTAATTTTTTGACATTTTATTTAATTCGCGCCAAAATATCGATTCTTTTTTTGATTCCAGGTGCCTGCGGGTTGCGGTATATGGCTATATGTATTTAAGATGGATATATTATTTTAAGATGGACATATTTTGCAATAATTGACCTACATCAAGATACATATTATTTGATATTGCAATAATACTTCGTAATGAAACTCAATAACCTATATGAGGAGTACCACCATGCCGCTCGAAGGCCTGAATCATGTCACCCTGCTGACTGTTAATCACCAAGTTTTAAAGGATTTTTATTCGCGGATACTGGGATTAACGGCTGGACTGCGTCCGCCATTCACTTCAACCGGAACCTGGCTGTACTGTGGTGAAACTCCGGTAGTACACCTGGTAGAGCTAGAAAGCCCTCCCAAGGTGCAGGATACCCAGATAGAACACGTTGCCTTCAGTGCATCTAGGATGGCCGAACTTTTGGAGCACCTTCGCGATAATGAAGTTCCTTACCATGTTGCTGTGGTGCCTGATGTTGAAATTCGCCAGATCCATATCTTCGATCCGGATGGTAACCATATTGAAATCCAGTTTGCCCCAGAAGAAGAGGTAGATTTGAATTCATTCAAGTTAGAAACAATTCGTGATTTAATCTTAAACAGTGGCGTCCCAGAATGGCGTGAAGGCAGCCCGACCAGTCCTGTATGATAGTCGAAGCTTGACAAATTCTTTAACTTTTCGAAGCTAAAATGCGATCAAATAATGTGCTTACATGCTGGGCAGAAGGACGAGCCGCCATTTCTGGCTGGTTGTCAATAGGCAATAGTTACAGCGCCGAAATTGTCGGCATGAGTGGAGTTGATTGTGTGACCATCGACCTGCAGCATGGAATGACTGATATCTCAGACATGATAGTTATGTTACAGGCCATTTCGACTACACCTGCTACACCTTTTGTGCGGGTTCCTAACGCTGAACCTAGTGTCATCATGAAAGCACTCGATGCTGGCAGTTATGGGGTTATCTGCCCGATGGTGAATTCGGCAGATGACGCACGAGTACTGGTTAATGCCGCTTCATACCCACCCATAGGCCAACGTAGCTTTGGGCCGGCCCGTGGTCTGCTCTATGGCGGTTCTGATTATGCTCAATACGCTAATAAAACGGTTGTTTGTTTAGCCATGATCGAAACAAACGAAGGACTAGCTGCCATCGATGAAATCTGTGCCGTAGACGGACTCGATGGTATATTCATCGGACCTGCGGATTTGGGATTGAGTTTGGGTAAAGGTTCAGTTTTAGATCCAATAGATGCCGAGGTGCGTGATTCTATTGATTATTGTCTGAAGAGGGCCAAAGCTGCTGGAAAACACGCTGGTATCTTTTGTCCCTCTGGTAAGGTCGCTGCCCAACGTGCTACGCAAGGTTTCGATTTTGTGGTGCCTAATAGCGATGCGAATTTGTTGAAATCTGCACTGGCAACAGAGTTGAAAGCAGTAATGGATAAATAAAGCGATGTGGCTAAGCTCGGGGTGATCTTCATTGATTTCTGCGTATATTAAATCTGCACTCTGATGACTTCAGTCAGGACTTTGTCCTTTAGAACTGCGTCTCTTGTTGAAAGGATGGTCCGGATGGTTGCCGTATACTGACTGGTAAGTATCAACATTTAATCCATAAGCCTGTAGCGCCGTGGCCAGAATCAATACCACAATCATCACTAGGATAAAGGCGATAGCAATCCCCGGCATCCAGAATTGCCATAGTCCTGAGGCGGCCGTGCCAACAGCCATTACGATTACGATATACCCCGCAGTTTTATGATAAACCTCAAACCAGCGCCGTTTTGCGGTCATGTCAAAATGATCCCCACTCCAAGTTGAACGGTCTTGCGGATCGGATTCTGCACCGTGCTTTCCGCCATGGCTACCGCGAAACCAGGCAGATATAATTTGTAGCGTACCCAACAGGATGGTGCCGCTTCCAAACCAAGCGTGTAACGTACCGCTAAAACCCCCGCTTAACCAGATTGCAATCAAAGCCCCGGCAATCGACAGAGCAATAGCAAGGTAAAGTAAGCTGTAATGCAGCGTCCACCACAAAAGCCTGCGGTCGAACCGGCTGATACCGAGCGGGATGCCGTAGGTGGTTGGTTTAGGTTTGCCGAAACGGATGAATAATAGCGCAGCTGGTATCAGCACAAACCAGATGCCAAACATCAGCAGGGCATGATAATCCCAGTGGATCTCGATGGTTTTGTCAAGAAAGTCGATATACTTCGCGGTCGGAATCTCATAACTCATGTCCGGCCTCTTGCAATGCCTTCAGGTTGAAAACCAGTTCCGCTTTAAGTTTGCCATGCAAACCGTCTAAGATGTTTTGTGCTGCCACAATTCCCATACGTTGTGCGGCCTCTTCGCTTAGCGAGGCAGAATGAGGGCTGAGCACTACATTAGGCAAGCTCAATAGCGGTTGATCCGGGGTCGGTGGCTCGCTGTCGAAACAGTCCATCCCGGCGCCACCGCGGGACATAGGTCCAGTCAGGGCGGTATAGAGCGCCTCTTCATCTACCAGTCCGCCGCGAGCAGCGTTGATCAGGATGGCGGTTGATTTCATCGCAGCGATTTCCCCAGCACCAATCAAGCCCCTGGTTTCCGCTGTCATAGGCAGATGCAGGCTTATCACATCCATCTCGGGCAGTGTTGCTCGCCAATCCTCGACTGCCTGATATCCCGCGGCCTGGATTTCATCGGCACTGACGAAAGGATCATGGATTGCAACCTTCATGTCAAAAGCCAATGCCCGGCGTGCAACCTCGCGCCCGATACGCCCAAAGCCCAGAATCATCAAGGTTCGGCCTGCCAATTCTCCGACCTGTAGTGAGTCACGAATGCCCCAGTCGCCTTTGCGTACCGCAGCATCGTAAAGGGCGATTTTTTTGATCAGTGCCATCAGCATCGCCATCACCTGCTCGGCGACCGACCCCGCGGTGACCGGTCCGACAATGGTCACCGGCACGCCGCGGGCACCTAGAGCTGCTACCGGCAGGTTGTCGCAACCCACGCCATGGCGCGATACGATACGCAGATTTGGCATTTGTTCAGCGTCGGCTTCACTGATTTTTCCATAGCGAATCAGCAAGGCATCCGTCGTCGCCAGTTTTTCCTTCGATAGCTCTGCATCCGGGTCAGTGATCATCTCGATCTCCAGCCCGTCCTCAGCCTCAAGAATGGCGAGACCCTTTGGATGGATTTTCCCCACAATCAGAACCCGACTCATTAGAGATTCTCCATTTCTATGATGTAAAGTCCAGCATTCATGTCGGTGGTGTAAATCAGCCCCTGTTTATCGACGTAAACATCGGTAGTATCAACAACCAACGGGCGGGCGGGGCGATAATCCATCAGCTTTTGAGGCGCAGGTGGTACCAGCGCAGCAACTTCTTCAGGGCGGTAGGGGTTGGAAATGTCGTAGACTCTGATCCCTGCGTTCTGATAACTGACAAACATCAGCTCGGAACTCTGGAATCCCTCACTACGATTTTCATGTACATTGTGCGGGCCGAATTGTCCGCCCTTGGCCTGATAATCCATCTCGTCCGGAATCGGGGTGGTGGCGATGGTTACAGGATTTGCCGGATTGCTGATGTCGTATACCCAGTTGTGCTTGATACCATCTTCGCAATTATCAAATACCGATTCCTCAACCACGAATAGCAGGTTGCGATCCGGGATGGGCAGCGTGTTATGGGTACCGCCGGAAAAAGGAGGGCAGGGGTTATCATGTGCCAGGATAACCGGGTTGTAACGGTCACTGACATCCATCGTAGTGACGCCACCGTCGCGCCAGGCACCGCAGGCAAGATCGCCCTTGATGATGGCATGGTGCAGCGCGTAGCGGTATTTTGCATCCCAGGCTGGAGTTTCTCCGGCTGCGCTGTTCATTCCAGGAAGCCACAACTTGCTTACCACCTCGGGATTTTCGGGGTTCTTAAAGTCGACAATCATGAAAATATCGTCACTGAATCCGGGCGGCAGGGCTGAGATATAGGCCCAGTTGCCACCGTCGTACCAGACACGGTGAACGCCCAGCCCCGGTACTTCCATGAAAGCAATTTCGCGTGGATTGGCACGATCAGAAATATCGTAAACCCGCATACCGGCAGAATAACCCTGCTCGGGAGTGTCAAGAGAAATCTTGTCGCCAATTGAGCCCTGGTAATATTCCCCCGCATCGATGTTCTCGGCCTGCAGCATATCACGCATGTTGTTGACGATAAGAATATCGCCATGGGTTTGTAAATGCTGGCTCCAGGTGCCTGCTGGTTGGGGTATATGGCGCACGAATGTCGGCTTCTTCGGGTCTCGTACATCGATTACCGAAAAGCCGTTATTGAATACATGCCCGACGTAGGCATATCCTCCTGAAACCATGACCTGGATACCGTCGGCTCGACCACCCTGGTCTGAGTGACCGAGTATGTGCATGTTACGGGAAAAATCCGGAGTGAGAAGACTAGGACTGGACATCATTGTTCTCCTGCATTAGTTGAAATAAGCAAAATTGCTATTAAAGTTATATTTTTTTTAATAAACATTAAATTCTCCTCTTTCCTATTAGTTATTATATTTTTTTCAATATTGTTATAAAAATAATTATATTTGTATGTGGTATACAAATAATTGACCTGTATCAATCCATTGATATCTCCATTTAAACATTGACTGCTATCACAACCTTTGCTCAGCTGTTATTGGTAAAGTAGGATTGGTTGCTGGCAAGAACTTCATCAAGCGCCAGTGGATAGGCGCCGAACTGTTTTACCAGGTCAAAAAAAGTCACCATATTTTGGGGTGAAATGTCATACCCAATATTGTGACAGGGTGCAATGATATAGCCCCCATTACGACCAAGGTCATGAATCCTCTTTGCTACCTCCCAGCGCAGCTGATCAAGGCTGGCATTGGGCATTAACTGCTGTACATCTATCGCCCCGTGAAAGGCAAGTCGATCACCAAACTGTTGCTTGAGGGCTTGGGTATTGTCCATACCCTGAACCGAGGTCTGTACCGGGTTGATGATGTCCACATTCATTTCGATAATATCTTCAATGACCGGTAACACTGCTCCATCTGTATGCATCATCAACTTCACGTCTGCCAGACCCTTGATATGGTCATGCAGCTCTTTCATCTTCGGCTTGAGACGGTTGCGAAATACTTTTGGCGATATCAACATTGAGGTCTGGGAACCCAAATCATCCGTAACATAAGCAAGCTGAACATATGGCCCTACCTCTTCCATATAGCGGGTCCACATTGCTTTCAGGCTCCAGGTGATCTTATCCAGCAGTGCATCAGCAAATTCAGTATCAGCAATCAGATCCATAAAGAACTGTTCATAGCCTCGCATTTGTAGGGCTGTCATCAGGGGACCGGCTTTGATGGCATCTGCCCCGATAACGTAGTCGGTGTTTTCATACAGGTTCTTGGCCTGTTCACGCAACCCCTTGAATTGATCTGGGTCATACGGATTGGGCCAGTTAAAATCATCCAGATTCTTCAGGGTAGCTGTTTTTAAGGGTGCATCGCAGAGTACATCAATTGCGTAATGGTCTTGATCCGCTGTTGCACGATAAGGGACACCCCACATGTCAATATAGCCATCCACATCAGTGCGTTCCTTGACCTGCACCCAGTTGGGGACCAGCCATCGGAAATCGATGCCAAAACGCTGCAATAGTGCCTCGTCAGGCACCACTGTCTGTGCCATACGGTCCAGTATTTTATCCGCATTTTCCATGGACACATCGTTGAGGTAGTGCTGCAGTTTTACGTAGGCTTTCTTATGAATAGAACCAATATGTTTACCCATATCAACCAGAACCCGCTCTGGTTGCTGGTGACTCATTGCCGTGAAAAAATTCTCTCGTGGTGTCATTGTCATAGCCGCGCTCTCTATTCAATTAATAAAAGATTTTGCTACCTTCACTGCCTGGCTCGCATCTTTTGCATAACCATCTGCACCAATTTGGTGGGCATAATCTGTCGTTACAGGCGCACCACCAACAATAATCTTAACGTCCTCTCGTAATCCCGCTGCTTCAATTGCTCGAATCGTGCTTTCCATACTAGGCAGTGTTGTAGTCAACAAAGCGGATAGTCCAAGAATATCAGCGCCTTCTTTAACAGCTTCTACAAACTGTGCGGCACTAACATCTGTGCCTAAATCGACTATCTGAAATCCAGCTCCTTCCAGCATCATCGCCACAAGATTTTTTCCAATATCGTGCATGTCACCATCAACACTTCCGAGGATAATTTTGCCAATCGGTTCAACACCAGTATTGACTAGATGCGGTTGCAAAACAGATAGTCCGGCCTTCATTGAATGCGCTGCTAACAACATCTCGGGAACAAAGTATTCGCCTTCCTGAAATAGGCGTCCAACTTCTTCCATTGCTGCAATCATGCTTTCGATAAGAATATCAGAGACTGAAATGCCAGCATCAATGGCGGATTGGACATGTGCGGGAACAATTCCCATATCGCCATCTAGTATGGTTTCATAAATGTTATCTAAATAATCCATTTTTTAAATTCCTATTTACAAACACAGCTGCATGCTTCGTCAGCAATAGCCAAATTAAAACTCTCTGAGTCAACAAAACTACCTCAGTGCTTGGTCAGATTTTTTAATTGAATTTCAGCTAAATCTCTCTCAGAACAAGACAGCAAAACGCGGCATTAGATTCTCAAGCCCAAGCTTTCATTAGGAGTTATTATTGCAAAATCAATCAATATTTGTCTTGATGTAAATCAAGTTTTGCATTCGTATGCAAAAAATAATTCTAAAGCATTATTAGTTGGGAGGCTCATCCTCCATACCAATCCCTGTAGCACGAGCTAAAATATCGACCCCTTGTTGATTCCAGAAATACAAAAAATCGATAAATATCCAATTCTCAGTCAACTTACTTCCTTCGCGGCGATACATGTCTATAACGCGCATGTCAATAGGTTTGGCTTTTGTAGGCATTCCCATAAACTCACCTGTAGGTGTCAAAGTCAGGTTTGGCCAGCCAAAAAAGCCACCGAATTTTCCTTCAGCAAATCTACAAAGATGTCCGTTAAATATACGATCCGTAAAAGCAGCACGAAACGGTCCCGAATGCTGCTCAGCATAACGCTCTATTGTATATGTTGCTCCGATACCTGCAGGCCCCCACCAGATCATATCTTCGTTCCAGCTTCTCCTAAGCTCTTCAACTAGAGGTAGTTTTTTTGCATCTTTCCAATCCCTCATATCATTGACCATGAAATCTATTGCAGCTAGAGTTTTCTCACCTTCTTTAGGGTCCTGTTCTCCAAACATCAGTCCATCATGTGTCACTGGTCCTGGCTGCACCAAATGAGCTGCAGTTTGAGTTAGGAAGGGCTGCAAACCAGCCTGCATCATAAGATGAGGAATATCAAAAAACATTGCTGTTTCTGTTATCTTCCCATGCTCGATTTTGTTAAACTCGCAGTAGCGCAAAAAAATCATTTTGCCTGTTGGGGCAATACCTAACCACTCATTATCAAACAAGCCTACCAAGTGCCCCATTGAGGTGACCCATACAGACTCAAAACCATCTATTTCATTCTGACCCGCCATGAAAATATCCATACGACGTTGCATATGTCGAAAAGCATGGCGTAATGGCTGCCAAAACAGTTCTGACACTGCTTTAGCGCTAGTTTGCTCGTTGAAGGGATGAAAGCCACGCCAGATATAATGATTATCTAAGTGTCGCTCCATTACCTTAGTAATGTTGCTTTTTGATGCTGTATCTAGCTCTTGATAATAGTTTAGAACTAACTGTTTCTCAACTTGATAGCCGCTCATTTACTGGTTACCTCGTTAAATTATCCCTTGACTGCTCCAGCCACTAAACCACTTACAAGCTGTCGCTGAAAAAACATAACTAAAATAAATAACGGCACTACAGCAGAGACAACTGCCGCAACCGCAAACATCACATTACCTTCGGTTTGAGTAGTCCCCATGAAGCTTGCAATTTTAGGAACCATAGTTTGGTTATCTTGGGAAAGTAGCATAGCAGTGACAGCAAAGTCATTATATGCTAATAGAAATGAAAACAATCCAGCAGTGACAACACCTGGCCACATTACGGGAATAATGACATTCCTAAAGGCTTGGAATTGAGTACATCCATCCACTTTAGCGCTTTCATCCAATTCTTTTGGAATTTTTTGAAAAAATGAGTGCAGCATCCACAAGGTAAATGGTTGATTTATTGCAACTAAAACAATGATTGTAGTTGGTAGGATTCCCCAAATATTCCACTGAAAAAATGGTAATAAATAACCTGAAACTAATGTAATTGGCGGCAATGCGCGGAAAATAAGTGCAATAATTAATAGCCAAAAAGCATAACGAAAACCAGAACGTGATAAAGCATAACCACCGAGAGTCGCAATGGTTAATGAAGTAAGTACCGTAAAAAAGCACACTATACTTGTATTACGAAAAGCTCTCCAAAACTCTTCCTGTATCCATGCTCCGTCGTACCCTGCACCCGTAAAAGCTTTACCATATACAACCTGTGTCCTCACACCTGAAATTGCATTTGTCCAGTCTGCCTTTGAGAAAAAATCAAGCTCTACCTTGAACGAGCCCCAAAATGTCCACAAAAATGGAAAGGCCGCCAAAATAAACCAGAGCAGAACAAAGCCGTATATCAATATTTGAAGCCCTAATGGTTTTTTTATTTGGGTGGAAGACATATAATTATCCCTTTGGGTTGAATTCGCGCCAAGTCCGAACGAGAACTGGAGCCAGAAGTATCGAGACGCCAATAATTGTTAAAACTGATGTAGTTGCTGCTGAAGAAAGCAGACGTGTTTCACCCCCAAGATCATTATAAATAATCCAAGAAAGAGAGGTTGCATGAGCCTCTGCATTAAATCCAATTATAGGTTCGAACACTCGGAAATTATCCATCAGCTGCATCAATGCTACAAAAGCCACCAATGGTACTAAATGCGGGATAACGACATGCATAATCTGTTGTAAACGTGTTGCTCCATCAATCATCGCTGACTCAAGCGTCTCCTTTGGCACAGTTTGAAGTCCAGCATAAAAAACAATGAAGGCAAAAGGTGCTGAATGCCAAATACCATAAATAATTAATGTAACCCAAGTTAAACCTGTAGAGGCTTTTAGGGATAAGTCAGGGTTATCGAGTAAAACCTGAAGTCCTGTTCCAATAATGCCTCTTGAATCGATCATCCAAAACATGATGAGTGAACCAATCAGAGGCGTCACAATCATTGGCAAAAGAGAAAAAAATATCATCAGCCCTTTTAAGCGCTGATGCAGTGAATTTACAGCTAAAGCAATTAAAAATCCAACTAATATAACAAAGGGCGTCACTAGAAAGGTGAACGTCAATGTAAACCCCATTGCGCGATAAAATGGAAGATTCTTAAGAGTGGAAAAAAAATCACCCAAGTCAGAACTACCTCTCCACATCTCACCAACCTCTTTAATTGCAAGGTGCCCTCTGTCAAAATAGATTCCAAGTCCAGCCCATTGACCTAAAGGCTCAGCTTCATACAATTCTTGAGTTAAGGTGTGATCAATTTGCGTTTGCGAAGTACAACCAAAGGGATCACAGTTTTCAACAGTTATTAAAACCTTATCGTGAGGAACATGAAAGGACTGAGATACCACTGACACTAGTGGCAAGGCTATAAACAAAAACATTGCCATGGCAGTAGGTAAAAAGAACCAAAAAAATGTCTTGTGTTTCATCGAAGTTTACAAAATTAATGTAGTTACTATATTACAGAAAAAAAGAGGGGTGTGTGTACACCCCTCTAGAGTAAATCACCTAACTAAATCTTATAGGTAACCTTTTTCTTTCGCAGCTGCTGTATATGCCGCTTCTACATCAGCTAGAGCAGTAGCCGCATCTTCCTTGCCCATCATAAAGTCAATTATCTCAGCACCTAACGCTGAATGTAGTAGACCTTGATAAGACACCATCGGATATGGTTTTGTGCCCATTTGAGCTGCAGCAACTACACCACGAGATGCAGTAGTTGGCTCATAACCTTTGATCAACCATACAGCTAGAAGTGAAGTTTCATCATTCAACATTTCAGGACGAACCGCGTGCTTCATTGCAAGGAATGTTGCCTCAGCATCTTCGTCAGAAATATTCTTGGCTACAGTCCAACCATCCCACCAAAGTGTTGCAGCCGGAATAGAGCCACCGCCAACAGTCATAGGTCCAGCTATATCTGTATTACTAGCTACTTCTGCCGCTACTTCATCACTCTTAAGTGGACCAACACGTGATCCCCACATATTCATAATAGCAACGTTACCTGCTTTCCATTCAGCACTAGTTGCATTTGAATCATGTGTAAGGTAGTCAGGGTTCATAAAGTGAGACAATGCTTTCATCATGTGTAATGCATCGACACCAGCTTGGTTGTTAATTGAAACTTTAGCTGTACCTGGCTCAAAGAATTCACCACCATGCCCAATGTACATGTTTACAAATTCTTCAGCTATATTCCAGCCCGCCTTGTAAGCGCCACCAACTGGATTCTGCATTAAACCCATATCACGGATTATTGCCGCAGCAACCAACATCTCTTCATATGTTGTTGGTGGATTTAGGCCAGCTTGTGCAAGTATGTCAGCACGGAAAACCAAGTGCTGAGCATTAGCCATAAAGGCTACAGCCATTATATTGCCATCCACAGTTACTAACTGATGTTTCTGTATATCTTGCCCATGCTTAGCAACAAGGTCATCTAATGGTCTTATGACATCATCGACCATTAATGCAACAATAGATGAATTAGCAATTATTGCTGTTGTATATTCTGCCGGGTTGCCGGTCATACCTTGGACATTTATTTTTTGATGGTCTGCGGTCAAATTTTTCGTAACCTCGACACCACCACCTGCGCATTCTGCCGCCGCTGATCCTACTGCTTGAATTGCAGGAAATTCATTACCAACGATACTAACACGTCCTCCGTCGATATCACAACCTGCCCAAACACTAGAAGAGAGGGCTGCAAATGCTATAGCAAATGCTATCTTTTTATTTAACATAAAGTTCTCTCCGTTATTTATAGTCTATAAATCTAACACTACAACCTTGTTAATTACGAAAACAGCATGTTTTCTCACTATCAAGGTTTTCTGGGTATTCACCCAGTAGTCTTTCATCGTAAAAAACAAGAAATCAAATCTTGCATACGATTGCAAATTATTATAACACAGCAAAACACCTTTGCAAGAACTTTATGCATTCGTATGCAATAAAAAGTTATACTAAAAAAAATATATGAAACGATTATGTTTTTTGATGATTACATTTAAAGATTATTCAAGGAGTAAATATATATGACAGCACGAGCGCCTCGTCCCCCAATGGGTATTGCTACAGACAAAACCGTCGAAAACAAGAATATATATGCCAAATACCTGCAAGCATTCGAAACAGGGGAAATTAATACTATTGAAAATGCGGTAAATGATATCTTTAGTACCAAAACACAGATAGATGCATTTCATCCTGTAAATATAACCACAGGTGCTAAAGGATACTTTTCCGATATCTTGAGCCCCATGATTCACTCATTTAAAGGCTTTCAGAGGCGAGACAATATTTTAATTGGTGGAGAATATCAAGGCGGTGAATGGGTTACATCAACTGGATACTTCCTAGGTCATTTTGATAAACCGTGGCTAGGAATTCCACCCAGTAAAAGACTAGAGCATATCCGCTATGGTGAGTTTCATAGAATGCAGGATGGGGAAATTATACAATCACAGATCTTTCTTGGTATTGCTGAGCTTCTTATAGAGTTGGAACTTTGGCCACTTAGTTCTAGTGGCGGATATGAGGGCGTGATGCCCGGTCCAGCAACACATGATGGCATTGTCCTATCACACAGCGTTCCTTCACAATCACGTGCTACCGCAGACTTAGTAGAGGCAATGCTTATGGAGCTCACATCCGTTGATTGTGCGTGGCGCCCATACTGGGATGACAACATGATCTGGTACGGACCCGGCGGTTTCGGCTCTTATTTCACTAAGGATGCTTTCGAAGCTTTTCAGGTACCCTTTGAACAGACCTTCGAAGGCTGGGGTGATGGGACACGTGAAGGCATTACTGGCGTTGGCTCACAATGCAAAGCCGGTGATGGCGATTATGCCTTCCTCAGTGGATGGCCTCAAATTACTGGCATTCATATTAAGCCATTCATGGGCATTAATACAACCAATAAACGTATTTATATGAGGGATTGTGACTGGTGGCGATGCAAAGATGGAAAAATTATTGAAAATTGGTGTATGGTTGATACGCTTCATCTTGCTCACCAATTGGGTCGTGATATACTTTATGAAATTAGCAAATAGTCTTTCTTATTCTCTGAATGATAAAAGCTAAATAACCCTATGTCCTAGATTTCTCAAAAGCCTCCCATGCCTTTTTGAAAGAATCAAAATTAAAATCTTTTTTCCCAGCAGGCCCAAGAATTAATTTCTCAGAATCAAGAAGTTTATTGATAGCTTCTTTTAAATTACTAATTACATTCACTGGAATTACAACTGCGCCATGCAAATCCGCATGCATTAAATCACCTGGAGATACTCTCAATCCAAAAATATTTACCTCACTGTCAATTTCACTAACATGAACAAAACCATGACTTGGCCCAATAGAACCTGCAACTACAGGAAAATCTTCAGCCAAATCTCCGAGATCTCGAACAACTCCGTTTGTTAGGGCGCCTGTCAAACCAAAACCTTTGTGCACTTTAGTATTTATTTCCCCCCAATATGCCCCAATACATTCTGGATAGTCAATATCTTCAATGACTGCAACTGCGGGCCCATTAAAATCTGACATATAGCGGTAATATTCCATTCTTCGTTTTTTTATTACTTCTTGGTTTTCACTAGATGGAGAAAGGGCTGAAATTTTTGCAGTTTTAGCAAGTCCAACCATAGGCGCACTTTTTGTTGAAGAGCAAATCATTGTTCCGCGAGTAAACTGGTTAAACCCTCTTTGTCCCTGCGCCACCTCAATAGCGTTACATACTGTAGGCGTATCTATTGAACGAAGAAGTGATAGTAGTTCATCATCTATCAATTCATTAGCCATGATTTAATCACCTCCGTAGTTTTTTGTGGCTGTTCTAATGTAGGCATATGGCCAGCATCCATGACAACCTCCAACTTTGAATCATTGATAATATTATGCATCAATTCGTGCTTCTCTAAAGAACATAATTTATCTTCAGCGCCACACATAATCAATACTGGAATGTCCAAATCCTTAAGAGTACTTTGTTGGTCATCCCTATCCTGAAGAGCTCTTGATTGTCTAACAAAAACTTCCGGACCTAAAGTTAGGGCCATTTCCATACAGGTATTCAAAATGTCTTTTTGCTTGTATGAGTCTGCCAAATAGTTCGGTTTCATTTCCTCTTTCATTACTTGTGCTAAATTTCCAGAAATAACGTTTCTAATTTGTGGTTCACGCTTAATTTTAGTCTCTTCTAGTTCAGGCTTAGGGTTTGAGTCCATAATTACTAATTTTTCAATTCTATCTGGCTCTTGTGAACACATCTCCATTGCAACAATGCCTCCCATTGAGTGGCCAACAAGGAAAAATTTTGGAGGAGAGTTTTCTAATACATCCGACGCTAACTCTTGTATAGATGAATATTTTGAAATATCTGCAATATATACCTCGGTATCAGTGCCAAGCTCTTCTATCTGGTGTGCAAATATACGCTCATCACACATCATTCCTGGAATCATAACAACTGGTGTCATAACCTTTTATTTGCTATTTCAGCTCCCTCCGAAAGAGTCTTTAATTTAGCAAAGGCAATATCTGGATCTACTGCACCAAAACCCGCAAAAGTTCCGAATCCACAATCTGATCCTGCAATTACTCTATCTTTTCCTACTATATTTACGAACTTACCAATACGTTCTGCAACTAACTCGGGGTGTTCTATAAAATTAGTGGTTGTATCGACAACTCCAGGCACAAGAATCTTGTTATCTGGAATCTCGTTCTTGCGATCACGAAAAACCGTCCATTCATGCGCATGCCGCGGGTTCGAAGTCTCAAATAGAGTATATCGAGCTTTAGCTTTCATTAACGTGGTAAAAACGGTAGTCATGTCTATATCGCAACAGTGAGGGCCTTCATAATTTCCCCAACAAATATGAATTCTTACTTTTTCTTCTGGAATATTTATTAGTGCATGGTTTAAAGCTTCCATATGCGATTCAGCAATTTTGACAAATTCAGAATCAGACAAGTCACTGAACAACATGTGCCTTGAAAGGGCAAGGTCTGGGCAGTCCAACTGTAAATCCAATCCTGATGCAACAATCGTTTCATACTCGTCTCGCATAGCATCTGCTAAGGCTGCAAGATAGGCGTCCCTTGAAGGGTAATAGTCGTTTTGCAAAAATAAAGAAATAACACCAGGCGATGCTGCATTCATAAAGCCACGATCGATGCCGTGATGATTCATCGCAGCCTTTAAATTAAAAATATCTTTTTGGAGCTCTCCTTGGCCTTTTGATTTAACTTCGCCAGTACACATTGGTCGTGCATACTGTGGAGTTCCTCCATCTTCAGCAAGCCTTTTAAGAAATCCTGGAAATAACTTTAAATCTCCAGGCGGATTTCGAGGACTATCGCCTGAAAATCCTGAATATCTGTCTTTGACGTAAGTTGCATAGGATATTTTAGATGTCTCACCATCACTAACAATATCTATGCCTGCTTTTCTTTGTTTTTCGGCGGTTTCTAATACATTTCTTTTCATGCATAAGTCGAACTCGGTTTTATCGTACTTCTTGTTATTTTCACGGGCAAAAATAAAATCTACAACATCTTGGCTTCTTGGCAATGACCCAACGTGGGTAGTTAAAATTCTACTCATTTATCGCTCCTTAATATAGTTTTGACAATCCAAATTAATTCGAAATTGATTGGTGATTTTTTGTAGATTAGTTTCTCCATGTTGGACCTGCAGGATCTTCAGTATTAGTTACACGATAGAGGCTAGATTCAGATGAATCAACGGCAATCAATGAATGCTCAAAGTTTGGTTTCAATAGGCATGTATCACCAGGATTAAGAATAGTTTCACCGCTTTTCCAAGTCAGATTCCAATCTCCCTTTATCGGCATTAATATTTCAAAACGATTATTGCTATATGGCTTTATTGTTAGTGACTTAGAACTAATAAATTCAATTTCAAATCCTGGTTTGTCTTTCAATAAACCTTTTTCGCCAATTACCAAGCAAGGTTCATTCTTAGACAAAGCCATAAGATCCAAATAACGAGCAACATAATCACGAACAACATAATGAACTGGCACTTCAGGAATCTCTTGTAGCTCCTTTTCGGTTAACTTGGTCATCGGCTTTTCTCCAACCGGTAAGTGTTGGCCTTTTTTAGTATCGTATAAAAGACCGGTTTCGCTAAGAATTAGGCCATGTGCTTTTGCTGCATCCAAAACCTGTGGTGCCCAAATAACACCTCCTCCTGAATCATTGCCTCCTAAAACCGACATAATCATGCCATATTCTCTGCCAACATTTTCAAAACCTCGGAAAACATGAGTAGGGATATTAAAGATATCACCTTCATTTAGAATCACCTCACCAGCACTCCCATCAAGACCCCAAAAGAAGCGCCAGCAGCCTTTTAAGACAAAGAAAACCTCTGCGGTATTATGGTAATGAAGAGAATTAAAACATTGTGGGGGCTGCCCAGCTGCACCAATATTAAACCCAGGTGTTTCAGTTATATGTACAAATTGATCAGGACTTTCTGAAACCCCTGGACCGATAATAGTAAAGTTATCTTTTTTATTAGAGCCAGGAGTATGTGCATCAATAAATGCTGTTTTGCAAGGCTTTAATTCATTAAAGCGGACTATTTGTGGTCCCAATTCTTGTTGTGTCATACTTAGCCCGTTTTTAGAATGATTTGTTTCCAAATTGCAGTTTCATCAAATACAACATATTCACGACGTAGGCCCCAAGGACCAAATTCTGCATGGGATATACCCATTAAATACAACTCCGCACCTGTTGGTTCTCCGAACAAACCCAAACCATCGTGTTTTCCTTTTAAAGTCCATCTTAGAGCGGCTCTTGGTGGCATCATTGGATCATCACGTCCTATCTGATGTTCAATTTCAAAAGATGCGCTTGGCAGGGATGACCTCAGTCCCGTCCAAAACAGTTCGGCATCGGAAAAAGAATAACCTGTAAAACCGCCTGGATACTCCAATTGACAGGCACGATCATATTCTTTGTAAATAATTGATATGTCAGAATTCATAAGGCGATTAAGAATATCGCTGTACCTTGTGCCCCATTCGTTTTCATTACCTTTCCCCTTATAAGGTCCGGGTTGATCAATTGAGTGTGAAAATGGCCGTACACACTTGTCTGGACCTCCTTCATGATCAATTTCCTGTCTGGCAAAATTCTCAGGCGTCCATCCCATTTGACTGACCATAACGCCACGGTCGCGAACTAGCCACTCGTCGTTGATTTGATTATTTATTGCATGACAGTCGGCAATAACTCGATAGGTCAACTTTTTACCGGTTGCTTTACCGAACTGTCCGTCACCCAAATGCGTTGCTGTAGATATAATACGATGCGAAGATAACATGCCTTCTTCAGGGGAGCCTGACCAGATAACATCTTCACCAATAAGTTTCCTATCTGGGAACTCTAATAATGTGGCTTCAGTCGCTGCAATGACGCCTTCATTGCCAATAATTATGGACGAAGGGGTTCTCATTACAACGTCGGAAGCGTAATACTCGTGCAACTTTTCTACACCAGACTCCTCTTCCCAGATTTCGTAGGTAATGCCATTTATATAATCAGGAAAATTTTCAAATTTCGGGTCAAAGCCTTTCATTCTTCCTTCCATTCAGATTATTTATTTGAAATTCTTGCCGAGCTGCGCATTACAAGTGGCCCGTCTATTTGTATTCGACGTGGCTTCGTTTCCTTATTCTCGATACACTCAAGAATAATTGAAACAGTTTCTGCCACCATACGATTTGCTGGCTGTCTAACAGTTGTTAAATCATAAGCAGGCCATGATGCAACAGGAACATCGTCATAACCAACAACAGAAACTTGTTCTGGTATCTTTAATCCTAGCTCAAAACGAATTACATCCATTACTGCAAATGACATATCATCACTTGCTACAAAAACCGCATCGGGTATTTCATCAGCGGTAAACATTTTCCGTGCGGCCTGTCGAGCTTCATCTCGAACAAAATTACCAACCTCACGGGCATAAAGAGACATTCCATGCTCTTTCAGCTCTTTGACAAAACCAGCCTCTCTATCACGCTGAGTCGAAGCTCCCTCCCATCCAGCTATATAAGCTATACGTTCGTGTCCCCCAGCAATCAAGAATCTCGCAGCTTTTTCCCCACCAGCAAAATTGTCTGAAGTGACACTTGAAAGTCTATTGTCGTCTTGGGTTCGGTTAAATAAAATTACAGGAATCCCTGCAGAAGTACATCTAGTGGCAAGATTTGATGACATTGCAACAGAAGCTAGAATAATACTATCAACCTGATAATCAAGAATTTCATCCACAACATCATCAATATTTCCCGATGTTTTTGATGCCAAAAAAACCAACACATGGTAGCCTTTTTTTTGCAAAGCATTAGAAAGCAGCTCTAACGCTTCTGGATAAAAATAATTATCTAGATGTGAAACCACTAGACCAATAATTCTCGACTTTCCTGTAATTAATGATCGAGCCAAGATGTTTGGACGATAGCCGAGCTCCGAAGCAGCACGACGAACTTTCTCATTTGTTTTTTTTGAAACAGAGGCTCCAGGCGTGAACACACGGGAAACTGCTGACTGGCTTACACCAGCTAATTTTGCCACTTCCAATGAGGTTATTTTTTTAGTTGCCATTAATCCGCCGTCCAACCTCCATCTACCATCAATGCTGACCCCGTAATCATCGCAGAAGCGTCAGAGGCAAGAAACACTACTGCACCCATAATATCTTCAACTTCACAAATCCGTCCGAGCTTAATCTTTTCTTTAATCCATCTTATACGTTCGGGATTATCGAAAGTAGATTGTGTTAGGGGGGTATGAACAAACGTAGGACAAATGGTATTGACTCGAATTTGATATGGGCCCCACTCAATTGCCATAGCTTTAGTAAAGCCTTCTACTGCATGTTTGGATGCAGAATAAACAGCTCTGTCAATGCCTCCTACATGTCCCATTTGAGATGAAATATTTATTAAAGAACCGGACTTATTACTATTGATTAAACCATTTGCTACGGCCTGTGTCACAAAATAAGCCCCACGAAGATTGACATTCATTACCTCGTCGAAATCCTCAACGGTGGTGTCCTGAGATGGCGCATGACGACCTAAACCAGCGCCATTAACCAAGATATCAAAAGGACCATTAGTTGCAATTGATTCTTGCGTATTTTCAATATCAGAAATATCCAAAACCATTGCTTCAGCACTACAGCCTTTTGTTTGAACAGCTTTAACGACCTTATTAAGGTTGTTGACGTTTCTGGCTGATAGGCATACATGCGCTCCTGCTTCAGCCAAAGCTACAGCACAACCTAAACCAATACCAGACGATGCTCCAATAATGAGAGCTTTACGGCCATGAAGTGACATAGACGGAGTTTTAGGTAGTTCAATCATTCTGCGGCTTTTCCATAGGGTATATCTTTTCCGCCATAACGACGAATCCTAATATTCGCTTGTTCTGCGTGACCAACAAATGACTCGAGCATGCATAAACGAGAGCAATATTCACCAATTTTGGTAGCTGCTTCATCAGTAGTTATTTCTTGATAGCTATGTGTTTTAAGGAATTTCCCAACCCACAAACCACCAGTATATTTTCCAGCTTTTTTTGTCGGCAGAGTGTGATTGGTCCCGATTACCTTATCACCATTTGATACGTTGGTTCTAGGCCCTAGAAATAGCGCGCCATAGGAGTGCATATTATCTAAAAACCATTGGTCTCGATCCGTCATAACTTGAACATGCTCTGACGCGATATCATTGGCAACATTGAGCATCTCTTCATAACTATCACAGAGAATGACCTCACCGTATTCTTCCCAGCTAACTGCAGCTGTATTCGCTGTCGGAAGAATCTTTAAAATTCTCTCTATCTCAGATAGGGTATCTTCTGCCAGTTTTTGTTTGTTAGTCACTAAAACGGCGGGAGAATCATATCCATGTTCTGCCTGACCAAGCAAATCGGTGGCACATAATTCAGCATCGACAGTCTCATCAGCTATCACCATGGTCTCTGTTGGGCCGGCAAATAAATCAATTCCAACTCGACCAAATAATTGTCTTTTGGCTTCAGCAACATAGGCATTGCCTGGACCAACAAGCATATCAACTGGTTCAATCGTTTCAGTGCCGAGAGCCATTGCACCAACGGCCTGGATGCCGCCAATAACGTATATCTCATGAGCACCGCCTAGATGCATGGCAGCGATAACCGCCGGATTGGGTTCACCTCCAAATGGCGGAGTGGAAGCAATTATCCTGGAAACTTTTGCAACGCTTGCTGTAACAATTGACATATGGGCTGAGGCTACCATTGGGAATTTGCCTCCAGGGACATAGCAACCCACAGACTGCACCGGTATGTTTTTGTGCCCAAGGATAACGCCGGGCATCATTTCAACTTCTATATCCTGCATAGAGTCGCGTTGCGCTTGCGCAAATTTCCTTATTTGTGACTGAGCAAACTTTATATCCTCTAAGTCCTGTGGAGCTACTTTTTTTACTAAGCTGTCGATTTCATCGGCGCTTAATTTGAAAGATTTTGGCGTGTAACTATCAAACTTCTCAGAGAACTCTCTTACAGCTTCATCGCCTCTTTCTGCAATTGCTTTGAGGGTGCCTTCAACAATCTCTCTTACTTTAGCATCATCTAATGCTCGGTCTGCTTCATTTTTTCCTTTCTTTAAATATTGAATAGTCATAATGTCCTTATTTATTCGGGCTTTGGTGGTATTTTTTCACGTCGATCATAGGCCTCCCAGCCTTGACCGTTAAATACGTCTACTCCAAGTTGTGCCAATACACTTGGGAAGTCTACTGTTACCCGGTTATCAGTTATGAGTCCTTCTTTAACTTCCCAAAAATCTGTGTAGTGAATTTTCACTCGTTTGTTGGTCGGTTCTATGCCCATAAATTCACCACTATGGACAGCATCAATATGACCAAAACATGCGGCCCACTCTCCGTCTGCCAAGAACCTATCTGTATTGTATTTTCGGTCACTGAAAGCGGCCCTTAGGGGCAACTGCCAATTATTTCGAAACTCTTCAAGGCTATTTTTAGTGCCACAACCCTGGTTTCCCATCCAACGAAATTTTTCATGGAAATACTTGCCCATATCATTTGAGCCAGCAATTAAAGCGTCCTCCATAGCCCTAACTACTGCGTATGTTTCTTTTGATTTTTCGTTTTTATTCATGTGCAATTTAATTTGTATTGTGATATTTGCATATGGTATTTAATTGTCAATCATTTCTTCAGTCTCTTCATTAAATAGTAGACAAAGATTTGCAGGAACGTGAGCCATAACTGTAGATCCAATTTCAGCATAGTAGTTTTTCTCAGATTTGACTGAAACTATTTCGCCGCCAGCTCTTATTGAGACCATCGTCGCATCACCTAAAAGCTCAACCGAAAAAGCGGCGCCAGATATCTCACCTCCACTTTCAACTATTGATGCATCTTCGGCACGAAAACCCAAAGTTATGTCGCCAGAGTGTTCTTTATTTAGCCCTTCGATTTTTACATTTTCACCGCTAAAAATACCGTTGCTGATGCTACCATGCATTAAATTCATTGCAGGAGAACCAATAAAGCTTGCAACAAAACTATTAGCAGGTTTATTGTAGATTTCTTTTGGCGTTCCAATCTGTTGGATAACACCAGCATTCATCACCACAACTCTATCAGCAAGTGTCATAGCCTCTACCTGATCATGGGTCACATAAATGGTTGTGACACGTAACTCATGCTGTAGATTCTTTATTTGTGCACGAGTAGAGACCCGCAACTTAGCATCAAGGTTAGATAATGGCTCATCCATCAAGAACACAGTGGGCTCACGAACAATCGCCCTTGCCAAAGCTACACGCTGCCGTTGACCACCTGATAGTTCAGACGGCTTACGATGTAAAAAATCGTCTAGCTCGACCATTGCAGATGCACGCATCACTTTCTCGTCATGTAATTCTCGATCCACTTTTCTTACTTTCAGAGGAAAACGAATATTCTCATAGACATTCATGTTTGGATAGAGCGCATATGACTGAAAAACCATTGCAACATCACGGTCCTTTGGCTCTAATTCATTGACAGTTTTTCCATCAATTATTACTTCTCCTTCGGTGACTTCTTCTAGACCTGCAATCATTCTCATAGTGGTCGTCTTTCCACAACCTGATGGTCCAAGCAATACCAAGAACTCTTCATCAGCAATAGTCAAATTAAAACCCTCTACGCCAACAAAACTACCCCAGCGCTTGGTTAAATTTTTTAACTGAATTTCAGCCAAATCTCTCTCCTAGTTTAAGTAAGATGCATATGGTATATAAAATGTATGCATACGAATGCAAATTATTATAGCATAGGCTTTATTTCCTACAAGAAGTAATTGCATTCGTATGCAAAAAATAATTCTAACTATTGACTATTTTTTTGACGATAAGCGCTCGGCGTACTATGGTAACTCTGCTTAAATGATCTTGAAAACGCTGATAGACTATTAAAGCCAGTCCTTATGGCTATCTCCTGCATAGGTAAAAGAGTGTCAGTGACATATTTTCTTGCGCGCTGAAGTCTTAAATTCAAATAATATGACCCTGGCGAGGCTTGTAAATGCTGACGAAAAAGATTTTCCAATCTCCGACTCGACATTGATATTTTTCTTGCAACTGCAGCCACTGAAATTGGTTCATCGAGACGTGATTCCATGATACGTATTGCTTTAGTTACACGTGGCTCAAAATCATTTAATAGGCCCAATGACACTAGAGGCTGTGCATCAGTTGAGAAATGTGTCTCATCATAAACAAAAACACTTGCCACTTCCAAAGCTAAAGGGTAGCCAAGCCTTGATCTAATTAAATGGAGCATGAAATCAAATGTTGGCGAAGCGCCGCCAATTGTAACAACATCATTATCAATAACAAAGCGATCTGGCTGGACATTTGTTTTTCTGAAGTTGCTTGTAAAGTCTTCAAGGTCTTCCCAATGTGTTGTGGCAGATTTCCCGTTCAGTAGGCCTGCTTTAGCTAAAATCCAAGCGCCTGTATCTACACCGCCCATAGCATCAAACTTGGACGCAAGCCTTCTTACTAGCACAATCTGTTCATTAGTGATGTATTCAAATTGTTTAAAACCAGATACTATAAAAAATAGATTACCTCTATCGGTTGGGCTAAATTTTTCGTCTGGTGTGATTTCCAGTCCACAAGTACATTTAACTGGCAAGCCGTCAGTTGTAACAAGTTTCCAGTTGAAGCATTGCCTCTTAGATAGTCGGTTTGCAGCCCTCATTGGATCTATCAGTGAGGCAAGTACTAGCATAGAGGATTCCGGCAATACCAGTATCGTTACTTCGAGTGTCGTCTCTGAACTTATGAATATACTCATTTCGTATTATGTAGAATTTATGACGGAAAAAGTATAGCATACCGTCTATTGGACAGTAACATATTCTTTTCAATTTGTCTTTATTTTGTCTACAATAAGGTAACTATAGTTACTGGGGAAATTATTATGATAAGCCTACAGCCATCAAGAGATGTGTTTATTACTTGCGCAGTTACAGGTTCGGGAGAGACAACAGCAAGGTCCGACAAGGTGCCCATCACGCCTCAGCAGATTGCAGACTCTTGCATTGGCGCAGCTCAGGCAGGCGCTGCCGTTGTCCATATTCATGTCAGAGACCCAAAAACTGGCGCTCCTGCCCGTGACCCGGCCCTTTATGTAGAGGTTGTTAATTTAATTAAAGAGTCAAAGGTTGATATGGTTTTGAATCTTACCTCTGGGATGGGCGGCGATATGGTTTTTGGCTCGGCAGAACAGCCACTACCACTAAATGACGAAGGCACCGATATGGTCGGCGCAACCGAGAGACTTGAACACGTTAAAGAAATACTTCCTGAGATATGCACCATTGACTGCGGCTCCATGAATTTTGGCCAAGGTGATTATGTCATGACTAACACCACTTCAGCATTGCAAGAAATGACACGACAAGTCCAGGAGCTCGGAGTTAAGCCTGAAATTGAGGCTTTTGATACCGGTCATTTGCAGTTTGCAATTTGGCTTAAAGAGCAAGGTTTGATTGATGACCCTGTGATGATTCAGCTCTGTATGGGTATACCATGGGGTGCACCTGATGATCTTCATACATTTCTCGCAATGACTTCAAATGTTCCTAAGGACTGGACATTTTCTGCCTTCTCAATCAGCAGGAATCAATTACCTTATGTTGCCTTGGCGGTTCTAGCTGGTGGCAACATCCGTGTCGGACTTGAGGATAACATCTATCTCGAACGTGGAGTACTTGCAACCAACGAAGAGCTGGTTGAGAAAGCTGTACAAACCGCACAAGGAATGGGCTGCAGCATTATGGAGCCACAAGACGTGCGCGACAAAATGAAACTAGTTAAACGCTGGGGATAAGGTGACAAGGATTAAGTCAGCAGCTGTTATTGGTGCAGGCGTTATTGGCAGCGGCTGGACAGCTCGACTGCTGTTAAATGGCATTGACGTTGATGTCTTTGATCCGTCTGATGAGGCTCCACAAAACGTTAATAAAGTCATTGAAAATGCTGAAAGAGCCTATAAAAAATTATTAACGCTGGATTTGCCACAAAAAGGTAGTTTAGTTTTCAAAAA
>Ga0208409_1000261_pt1 | contig 23875 bp, 42 predicted proteins | sample ETNtaG_29_FD_185784 | JGI IMG/M metagenome (GOLD analysis project Ga0208409, IMG submission 185784) | Marine microbial and viral communities from oxygen minimum zone, Eastern Pacific Ocean - ETNP201406SV201 (SPAdes) (version 2) | ecosystem: Environmental > Aquatic > Marine > Oceanic ...
TTTTGGGTTTTGTAACTTTTTTCTTTAAAGATTTCGTAGGAACAACTTTCTTCAATTCAATAGATTTATCTTCGTTAATAAATATCCTATTTATTTCTTTTTTGATTTCTCTACGAGCTATCTCTGCTATTAACTTAACCAAGTCATTTTTTGTTAATGTGGCCATTTTTTAATCTCCTTTTTATTTCGCTAATTCTTTTAAACTTTTTTCTATACTTTTTAATCTTTTGCCAATAGCTTTAAGGTCTCCGCCGGCGCGTTTTGGAACTTCTTTTACTTTATTTAATTTATTTTGAGCAATTTCTCTTAACATTAATGCCGCTCCAGTTGCTGCTCCTGGTCCTATAAGAGCCAATAATTTTTGAACTTTAATTACCTTTTTAGCTAACTTGATAGCCTTTTTAATTTTACTTATTATATTATTTATTTTTTTAACTGCTTTTGCAATTGGGGCAATTTCTTTTGTAGTTACCTCTACTTCCGGTTTTAAATCTTCTTTTGGTACTCCTCGTCTTTTTGCTCTCACCAAATCAGCTAATCTATTATCTATATTAACTACCTTATCACCTAAATCTTGAGCTCCATCTATTATATCCGAAAGTAATCCCATTCTATTTTACCTTATATTGTTTTAACAAAATCACTTAAAAAATTAACACCCAAATTTATCTGTACTTGATCTAATCCAATATATATTTCTTCAAGAGCTTTTAGTTTTTTCCCTGGCAAATTAGAAAGTGGCCCTCCCCCAGAATATGTAAGTCGTTTCAATAACTTTATAATATCATTCAATGTATCTACTAACTGCTCCCCCTTCACAACTGGTTCTAATGCTGGGTCGCCAATTATAGATCCATATTCCCATTTATCTTTATCATATTTTTTCTCATACTTATCTTTTACTAAAAGTCCTGATTTAGAGCTATAACCTAATGAAACACCTCCCTTACCAAAACCCGGTCGTTTTTCCTCTGTCGCTCCAGGTATCTCTTCATGTGGAGTAATTGTTATTACACCAGGCCAAGCACCTTCATCTGGACTAACTTCATGACTGCCTCTTCCAATTTGAACATCTGGACTATTAAGATTTACCCTTCTATCTGCATCAACTGTAAAAGACCACTTTGTAGACCAACCAATTCCATTTGCAGCATATCCAAAAATTTCGTTTTGTTTTGAATTAAAAATAATTCTATCTGAATTAATAATAACTTGTTTACCACCATCTTGAGCTCCTTTATCCTCATGAACTTTAGACATATTTCTATGGTCTGTTGCATTAGAAAGGCCTGTATTTAAATCAACTTCTTCGTCAGTAGTCATCCAAATAGAAGAACCATCTGCATTTATATCTTCTTCTACTGGTTTTTGAAATTCGTCTAAGTAGGAAACATCTACTAAAAATTTATCTCTATCAGTTAATTGTCCAGCTTTTATTTTTATATTTGGTGTCGTTTTTTCCCAATCACCACTACTAAAATTAATTGACTGGCCCTGTCTTCCATGTAATACTACATCACCTAGTTTAGCTTTAACTTGTCTTATACTATCTTCCTTTTTGAATTTACCTACTGTAAAATCTGAAAAGTCTTCTACAAATGGAGACCAAATCTTAGCTAGTCCAGGAAAGGAATTTGAATTAACAGAATTAAATAAATTTAATTTCTGAGTATAATACATACCTGAAAAGTAATCTTCTGGATCACCGAAATATTTTACTACAATTACATATTCTCCTGGTATAGGATAATCTTTAATGTTTGGTTCTAATGGTCTAATAGGGTCAAGTAAATTATTATCTCCAGGCAAATCCCTCCCACTTACTACTGGCCTGGCCGTTATTGCCCCAAAATAAGAATAATCTTTTCCTTCGGGACCATCTGGTAAATCATCATCTTCAAATAAAACTTGCATCACTTCGGCGGGCTCTAACTCATAAAATTCCGGAGTTTTCTGCATTTTTTTCATAAAATTATACGTTTTTCTTGCAGACATCACCGTATCTGGTATTTCTACATATTCATCTCGTCTATTTATTTTATATGCCATATTAATCTAATTTAGATACTGATTCTATTTCACTCGCCATTTTATCTGAATGTTCCTGTAAATCTTTTACAGTTTCACCCAATCCTCGCATTAACTGTTCTTTCTCATTATCACTTAATCCAAACTCATCATCGGATCCAGCCCGCTGTTCGGCTGCAATTAGTTTCTGTACAATACCTGCAAGTTTAACTAACTGGTCATCATTCTTAACATTAATGTCGAGATATTCTTTTATCATAGGGATTAACTGAACAGCACTGTTTCCATCCTTAATAAACTTACCAAGTTCTTTTATTAGGATTTCCAGTTGTTCTTTGTTGCGTTTGGAATTATCATAAATATCCCTAAATAAAGAAGATAAACTCTTACCTTCAAAAATTTCAAATTCTGTGCTCATTGTTTGATTCCTTGATTAGACAACATACTATAACTCAATTATAAATATATTTAATATGAAAAATGATTGTAGGGTTTTTGATATCGTATATAAGTATATAAAATCTCCGTTTATACAATATATATGATAATTATTATATGAAATGGAGAAAAGGTCCCCATTTACTATGAACTAACGGAGAAATAGCCATGGAGGAAATCATCGGTACAGTCAAAAGTTGGGTGGACGACATAGTTCATCTAATGACCTCTTTTATAGCAATCGGAGCCGTAGGCGAAGTATTGTTTGGAAGTGGAGTCTTTGGCGTAAATGTTATTGGTAATCTAACAGCAATTATAGATAAGTTTGGCAGTTCTGGTTTTGCAGGATTAGTCGCTTTATTGGTGTTAGTGGGTTTATTCCGTAAATAATACCCATTAGGGAATACGTAAAAGGGGATTCTAACGAATCCCCTTTTTTTGTGCCTTATATTTTAAAGTATATTCTAAAAAATAGAACCTGTATTACTTGTATCTATTTGACCGTATGAAAGAAAGTCCGCATAAAGATTACTCTGAATTCGTTTCATCATATTAACTACTCTTGTAATATGCTGTGTATTTGTTCCCGTCATTTCACGAATCAGAATATAAAGTGCTTTCTTATTGAAATTTTCTATATCCTTTCTTCGTCTAAATAATTCCAATACTGCATCTGCTATATTCACGTCTTTCTGTCTTTTAAAAACATTATTCAAATTATTATCCCAATAATCTAACATTTGATAAACAAACTCTTCGTGCATATCTCTGCCTTCTTGTAATGACGATTCCGCATCTACATTTCTTCCATAATCCAATCTATCCACAGGTCCGTGTGTTTTATATTTTTTATAATTGTTGTTATTATGTAAAATCAAATAATTCTTAGCAACAATACTAAAATAAGAAAAGGCTTTTCCTTTACCAGATTTAAACTTATGCATATTCATTACAAGAAAAGATACCACTTCATGCTTTACATCTTCACTCGAAACATCAAAATAATAAAACTTAAATGTATGAATAATATTCTCTACAAGTTTATCAAATGGATAAGCGATGTGATCATTATAAATCCTATTTCTAATAACTGGGTCATCACTGTTATTATATCTAACAATCGCGTCCTCTGTTCCTTGAGTAAAATACATATTCTTTTTAGATTTGGGTTTTGCCATTATTCTTCCTCCAATATTTGTTCACCTAAAGATCCTGTTAATTCATTAATTACGTCTTTTATACCTTCAAATATACTTCCAATTTCATCGTCTGCCTCAAAATGACCAGTAGAATCAATTGCCTGTAAATTATTACTAGTTTCTAATATTCTATTAGAAAATCCTTCCATCCAAGTTTCTAATAATTCAACTTTACGAGTTAGATTCCATATTATATAACTACAAACTCCAAGTAAAACTACAGTTAATCCTAATACTATTTCTACAATCATTTTAATTTTTCCAGTTCTTCAGTTACTTCCTGTAAAGCGAACGGGCATACACCACACTTCAAATCATTTTCCCAACAATGCCAATATATTCGTGGAATATCTTCACAATCATCATCAAAATCTTCACATATATGATCTGGTACTGACTTGTAATCTATAGATGATCTTGTCTTGCCTTTTACCCAACCATAACTTGACATAAATCCTTTCATAACTGATAAATCATTTGTATCTATTTTCATTATTTATCTCCAAATAATTCTTCAAACAAATCTTGACTTCTTTGTTGAAGTTCATTATCTACTTTCTTTTTTTCTTTAGGTTCTTTAATTGCTTCTTGAACTCTTTCTCTAACTATCCTATCTTCTTCTTCCTCTCCTCTTTTCCACTCATCATATTCTACTCGTGTAGCCATACTATCCGCCCAATGTAATACATAACCAATATTAGACCGCAATTGATAGTCTGGTATATACGACTTAAAATATTTAGCATTTGCATCATCATACAATCCATCAGCCAATTTAATTCCCATAGTTTCATTTACAGTACATTGAAGTCCAAAATATTGAAGTAACCACAATGCTCTATCTGGAACTGCCATATAAGCTAGTTCAGGATTGTGAGTAAAGATTTCTCCTCTGTTTTTTACGTGCCAATCACTGTCTTGTGGAATATAATAATCATATTCTAAATCACCAATCTTACCTAAATCGTGATGTAGTGCAGCAAATACTAATTCTTCATCTGTATAATCTTTTGTTCCTCCTACTTCTTCAAGTAAATCAGATATTTTCTGTGCTAACTTTACAACGTGAAGGACGTGTTCTACATAACCACCCGAGTGAGCATAATGAAAATGTTTTTTCCCACTTGCTGGTGCCATACACATTCTATCTTCAAAGTAATCATACATCTCAAGCAATTTAGTATGTCTTTCGTCATCTTCAGTATCTATTTGAGAAACGCGTTTCTCATACTTCGAAGCAAATGTATCATCTATAACCTGTACTAATTCATTCCAATTATCTTGGATTTGTTCTGGTGTTAATTGTTTCATTTATTCTCCATTTATTATTTTTTACTACAAAAAGCAATGTGATTTCCAGCCTTCGGAACACTTACTTCTTCAATTTTATTAAAATTATTTTTTAGTTGTTTAAGATATTTTTGATATGATGATTCAGAAATCCAAGTATTAAAAACTGCATGTCCATTCTTATCCAATATATCATTAAGTCTGTAATAAAATTTATTGCTTCTTAAATGTCTTGGAATTTGAAAATCATTAAAAACATCAATAAAAATCAAATCATATTTTATATCAGTTTTCATAACATATTCCAAAGCATCTTCAATAATTATGGACACTCTTTCGTGTTTTGGCAGAAAGAAATATTCATGTGAAATTTGTTTTAACTCCGGAATAAGTTCTACTACATCAATTTGAAGTTCGGGAAATCTATGAAATAAGTGACTTGGAATTGTTCCTGCTCCCAATCCTAATGCTAGAACTCTTTTAATATTGGGTTTCTTATCTACAATAGAAACCATATCTCTTATATATTTTGTTTGCAATCGAAATGGACTTTTCAATTTTATAGAAGATTGTCTAATAGAATTTCCAAATCGTAAATGTCTAACATATTTTTTATCTATCACTTGGATTTTAATATTTTCATATTCAGTTTCGTAAATAATTTTTTCTTCCATTTATCAATTTTCCCATTTAAATACATAATGTGGTATTTCAACATCATTTAATATTTGTTTATATGTTCTTAAACTTTTCATACTGAAAGCCCCACCAAAATAACCATCTACAATTCCTCGCTCATATATATCTTTAACTGTTATATAATGAATTAAAGCTCCCATTCTTTTTTTAATCTCTTCAAATTCTTTTTGTTCCACCTCATTTGTCAACTGAGAATTTTTTTCATATATAGTATGTCCAATTGATTTGTTAATTATTTGATGTGCTAGTTTACCATTAATTATATAAACACAAAATCCAACTGGAATATCCTTATATGTAATCAAATAATAAATTGTATTTTTATCTCGCCAAAATGGATATTTTAATATTCCTTTAGATAGTTTATGCCATCCCTTGTGTGTCCCCTCTATCGTTGTTTTCCATTTATCAAATCCTTTACTTATCATTTCAATTTCATCTGTTTCCTCTTTTAAAACTTTCCATTTCAAATTTGACATTTTTAACATTCGATTTATGCCTTTTTTAGTTCTCCATTTATTTTTACTTATCTTTTCACAATTAGATGGAATGTGACTATAAAAATTATAAGAATCAATTTTTTCGCTTAAAGTATATCCCCAATCTTTTAACTTTTCTGCTTCAGAACTATTAGAACTTATCTTATTAATCAAATTCTTCTCAATTAATTTCAACAATACAGTTCGTTCATTTTTACAATTATTATTAATACTAATAGGGAGCCCTTCTACTCGGGTATAAACTGTCTTGAACATCTGAACTCTTTTCAATACCATTATTATTAAATCTTCATTGTACTCAATTGTTATAATTTTCCTTTGCCAATCTTTAGCAATCCTATTATATTCATGTGAAAATTCTGCTGGTAAAACTCCTTCGTATCCATATCTATTTTTTCTGGTGTCATTAAAATAATCAATAAATTTTTTAGATGAATGCCGAGAAAAATCCATAGCCTTTTCTAAAAAAAATTCTCTCTCAGATATTTTATTTAAACCATCCCATTTTATACAGGGATCTCTTTCAAGTAAATTTAATTCTATCCCCACACTCACCTCAAAAAATTAGTATTTCCAATTACCCAAAAACATACATTTTCTTTTTTCGGATTAACAATATTTTCTTTAAGCATTAAATCGTAAGCTTTCGATTCATATATTCCATCTAATTCTAAATCTTTATCTATTTCTTTTATCATAACTTTACTGTATGGATAACTTCCCATATAATATTCAAATTTGTCCCAATACTCCCACTTCATATAATTCATACTTTTCTGAATAAACTTTCTTCTATCATAACCAAATGGTTGAATGGCTATTACTCTAAAATCCCTTTCATATTTTAAGATTCCAGTCATAATTCCAACAAAGGATACTGCACTTCCAAGATTAACAACTAGAGTATTAATTTCATCAGGTATATTAGAAACTTGTTCTGCTATAATATCAACTATCGATTCTTTGTTACTCTCTATATGATATCCAAATAAAATCTTAAACATTGGAGTTTCTTCAACTAACGTATTTAACCGTGAATATAATACATTATTGAAAGCTTGAGTTTTACTTAATAGAACCACTTCAGCCCCAAACTCCTCTGAATATTGAAGAGCTTTATTTTCTTTAACCGCTTTCTCTACTGTAGTATTGCCAATTCCAACTATTGACTTAAACCCAAACTCCTTTGCTACTCGTGCTACAATCGGAGATTGTGGAGAATGAATAGATGCCGCTGTAATTAAAGTAGAATTATATTCTTTCTTTATTAATTCTTTGTTTTGTTCTACTAAAGCATAACATTGTCTCACTTTCCCTCCAGAAATCTCAAAGTCTGAAAATGGTTTAAATAAATCTTCCCTCTTAAACCAAATTTCGCCGTGTTTTTCTATTGGAGATAATTCTCTATAATTTATCATTACATCTTAAATATACAACATTTTTAATGAAAAGTCAAGGACTTTTTTAAGGTTTCCAAAACACAAAAATTGGTTCGTATTTTCGATAACTACCATCAACCTTTACACAGTTTTTTACATTCTCTGGATTCAAACCAGTCATTGTCGTCATTAACATTTTGAGTTTGTCTTTGTATTCACCACCAAGAGATTCAACAATATCAATACTATCTTGTTCAAGTGGATGATACTTATCTTTTCCAATTTTGATATCTGCAATATTCCACAACAAATATCTATTTGGTTTTAAATATTCATATGCAGTAGTCAAAGTTGGCCTTAAAAAATTATCTCTCCAATTATCATACTTAGGATATAACTTATAGCTTTGTTCTTCATCTTCTGAGTATTGCTCTCTATCAAAGTATGGTGGGCTCGTGAAAACTAAATCAAGTATATCCTTATACGTCTGAAACTCTGGATTGTTCCCAATAAATTCACTTCCATCTTGAAATATATGATAAGTATTCTTATCTTCTTCCCAAAATGGATTTGTTTCTAATACCTCATTATTAAAAAAGTCTGCTACATACTCGTATCGTGTCTTACCTAACTCGTCTATGTAATTGTCCGTGTTAGGGTCTGTACCAATATAATGAATTCGTTTGAGTGATGACATAGCTCCGAGAATACGACCGCCCCAACCACTACTTGGATCATAAATATTTAATGGTTCATCTTGTTCTATATGTTTTGTATATCTCTCATATATCCAACGAGCTGTTAATGGTGGGAAATTTACAGCTGGTTGGCCAAGTCCTAACCTAAATGCCTGTATTCCAGCTGGGAATAACTTTTGTCCACGTTCAAATCTATGAACTAAGAATTTATATTTCTCATCATCAAGTTCTATTGGAAGATTTGTCTTATGTTTGTAGGGGAGATTTTCTATCACAAATTTTGATAGAGTTAAATATTTCTCTTCTACTGAATCCTTTTTATGTTGAACTACAAAATAATTTTGTGGCAATAACTCATTACTTAAAACACATTTAGACCAATTATACATTGAATCTCTTTTTAAAATTCTACGAATGACCTTCTGAAATTTATCTTTATAATCTTCGGTAAACCAATCATATATAGAACCATTATTAACACGAGTTTTTAACATTGTAGGAAAAAATTGATTTACTGCAGAACCAAACTTATTATAATTTCTTATTACATCATATTCACCAGTATCTTCGTCCTTTGTCAAGAATTGTTTTTTACCTTGATGTAATGGATATTCTCTAAGTTTTTGAAAATTCTTTTTTATATCTTTGGTATTTTGACCAATAGTTGGCGGTATTCCTTTTTCATCCCACTCAGATAATATAAATAAACGAAGAGACTCTATCCAATCGGATGTTTGTTTATCATCCATCCAAAGAAGTCTTTCAAAATTTATATTAATATTTGATTCTAATAGATTACTACGTTCATAGTAAAACTTCAATAATAAAACCCTTTATTGTAATGTCCACGATGTTGTCTTAAAAATTTGAGCATTTGCATACTTATATGGTTTAACATCTGTCGATTCAAGTATATCTACCATATTAACCCATTTGGAATTCATAGTATCTTTTACCTGATATATTCCATCTTTGACTTCACCTGGAGTTCCTTTGATTAAAATGTAATCTCCATAATCAAATGGGCCACCCCACCGTTTTAATAGATTACGAGATAAAGCTACAAACTTATAATCTGATGCTCTACTAATACGAATATGAGTTCCGTCAGCTGTAATGTTTGGTGTTCTATCTGTTTGTGGATATACTGGTTGGTACATAGTAACATCTACTACTATACCATATTTAAGAAATTCATTTAATTCAAACCGCAGTTCTTTGTTTTGATTTACTAATATTTCTATTTCTTCAGAATAAACTCTTTTGTTATCTTCCAAAATATTAATAGAAAAAAAACTGTTAAACAGTGTAATCAAAACAACGAATGCCATTGGCATGTGTAAACTACCTTTCATTGCTACTCCTTCATTTGTTAAATATAAATATATAACTTATCATTTGTCATATCAATTCTTAGTGGAGCCGGCGGGAGTCGAACCCGCGTCCAAATGTTCCCAATAATAAAGTCATTTACAAGTTTTAGTTGGTTTCCAAATGAGTAGGATACCAACAAACCCACTATGTCCGTTTTGCTCAGATACGGTAACTGATGATTCGTTTATACTCTAATCATTAACGAGTGATCATCTAACTTCTTTTATATCCAAGTGTTAGACAACTCAGAGACTTATGCGTAAGCGTAAGTCGGTTGATAAGAATCAACATATGCTGGAATGACTTCACCGTTTCCAGTTCCATCATTATCAAAAATATGCCAATCAATTACCAACCCTTTTAGCGAATTATCGCCATTTTGGTTGTGAGTCTTTTGTAGTAAGTCGTACTCAAACTCCACTTGCACTTTATTATCAAATAACATATGTCGATCCCAATTCAGCCCCATAACTTATCAGCATCATCTGATAAATCTTGGTCGTTCTCATATTCAGTAAATGGATCTTCATATTCCATTCTAATCATTTCTGTTACTTCTTCAACTTTACTCCACTCTTGAAATTCAAGAGCTTGTTCTAATAATTCTAAGACCTTCTCTACGTCCATAATAAATAGTCTCCGTTTTGTGGATAAATAGAAATTTTTTTAATTTTTCTCTTATATTATGCCTGATATTTTTTAGACACTATATCAACAACATCTTGAAACGACAAATCTTCTTGTTCTGGTCTACGTGGAATACTTGAATTGTTTTCATCAATATCTTTCTTTGGTTTATAATCTAATTTCTGTGACTTAATAAGAAAAATAAATAACGATAATCCAAACGCCTGAACTAATGTAATTTTCGGAAGCCCAAAGATTATTGGCATTAACCAATTCCACAGTGCCCAAAATGGAATACTAAAAATCAATCCAAATATCCCCATCGTCCCTACTACTAAAATAGTAGCAAATGTATAAGCTGTAATCTTTGTCATACCTTCACTTTTTTTCATCTTCATCTCCATCTTCTAAAAATCTTGTTAATTTTGGTTTTGGGGATTCTATAATACCTAACCTTAATCTTATATAATGTACTATTTGTTCTGCAATATTTGTCTTGGTATAACTATCCATTCCTTCAAATCCTGGAGAAGAATTGACCTCACATATTACATATCCACCATTATGGAATAACAAATCAACTCCTGCTATATCTAACCCCAACAACCTTGCACATTCCCCACCTAACCATTCTATTTCTTCATCTATTTGATATGGAATACCTTCACCACCTCTTGTAATGTTTGCTCTGAAATCATCATCTGTTGCCTGTCTCATCATACAACCAATAACTTTTCCATTCAATACAAATGCTCTAATATCCCTACCAAAAGATTCCTTTATAAACTCTTGAACTATAATATTATAACTTTTTGAAGTTATTTCAGCCAGTTTAATTAAATCTTTAAACTGCCTTTTATTTTCTGCTAAAAATACTCCAGCTCCAAATGAACCACTTAATGTTTTAATGATAACGGGAAATCCAATATTTTTTTCCACCCAATCTACATTAATTGGATGTTTAACTAATAAAGTTTTTGGTACGGGTAAATTACTTTGTCCTAAAATTTGCTGTGTATATAATTTATCCTTAACACCATCAATAGAATCACTGCCATTAATCATTACAACATTCATTCTCTCTAAATGTCGTATAATTGCCTTAATAAAATATGTTGTTCCACTACCAGTTCTTGGAATTACAAAATCAGGTAATGCTCTTGCTTTTCCACCAACCAATATACTTTTTCTATCATCTCTATCTACAAATATATCCACATCATCTGGATGTACAACACGAACTTTTACATCTTGACTCTCAAATTCTTCTACAAGTCTTTGAGTTTCATAAGATTCTTCTAACTCGTTCTTATATAATATCCAACCACTAATCATTTGTCTAATAAATGTGCCTTCGCTTCTACTTGTCCTGCTTCTGTAACCTTTATAAATTCTGCCAATGACCTGAATTCATCCAAGTTCGTTGCTCCAACATAAGAACAAGAACTCTTAATCCCTTCTTTAATATCACCCATAATTCTTCTAACTTTTCCTTTATACGGAATAAGTCTTGAATTTCCTTCAACATTTTCAGACTCACCCCTATCTATTTTAGAATCAAATGATGCTGAACCTCTATACTTTTTGAATAACTGTTCGTTTGGCCATTTCCCTACCTTTGAAATATCACCTGGAGTTTCCTTTGTGCCAGATAAAAGGGAGCCCAACATAACCGAGTCAGCCCCACAAGCAAGTCCTTTACACACATCACCAATATAACGCACCCCACCATCAGCAATGGTAGGACAGTTATAAGTATCAGCAGCGGTGACGCAATCAAGCAAAGCAGTAACTTGAGGGATACCCACACCCGTTCTAATACGTGTTTCACATAATGATCCGTTTCCGATACCCACTCGTAATCCATCCGCTCCCCATTCGCATAAATCTTTCGCACCCAAGGCGGTAGCGACGCATCCCGCGATAATCTCAAACTTTCCGTTAACTTCATTTTTTAATCTCCTTAAACCTTCCTTAACTAACTTATGATGACCGTGAGCAATATCAAGTAATATTACATTACATCCACTACTAACCAATTCTTGTGCTCGTTCTAAATAATCTCCCGTAACACCTATTGCTGCACCCAATGGTGAATTTTCAAACCACGCTTTAGTTCCTTTCATTGACTCTAATATTCGTATCTGAACTTTACTATTTGTATTCTCAATCTCTTCATCTAAATTTTCATATAGATGTTTAGTTCCTACCCAACTACTTTCAATTTCAGATTTCAATTCTGAAACCATTTTAGCCTGTGTCTCTATTTCCATAAACCTATGAATAAAACCAACTCCCCCATGATTCCACATCATATATGCCATTTCATATTCAGTAATAGTATCCATAGGTGAAGAAACAAGTGGTACATTCAAATACCTATTCTTTGTAAGTCTTGATGTTAAATCTACATCACGGCGAGATTCTACTTCCGAATACTTTGGAACTATATTTACATCATCATATGTTAAACTTTCTTTCATATTACTACCTCTCTATTGAGCGAGTGGACGGAATCGAACCGTCAGCATCAGCTTGGAAGGCTGAGGTATTACCACTATACAACACTCGCGAGCCAGAGATTGGATTCGAACCAACGACCTGATGCTTACAAGGCAACTGCTCTACCAACTGAGCTACTCTGGCAATCATCCAATTGTGGAGCTGACAGGACTCGAACCTGCGACATCCACAGTGCAAGTGTGGCGCTCTCCCAAACTGAGCTACAGCCCCGAAGCCGATAGGAGAATTGAACTCCTGTTGCCAGGTTGAAAACCTGGAGTCCTAACCATTAGACGAATCGGCCTTATGTTGGCTGGGACGGGTGGACTCGAACCACCATCGCCTTGATTAACAGTCAAGTGTCTTGCCAATTAGACCACATCCCATTCACTGAAAACATCCGCTGTACAAGTTTTAAACCTTGCATCTTCAGTTTTCCAAAAATTATGAGGTAATCCTGCTTTTTCACAAAGACTCGTCAACCAATTATCAAACGTCCAACCTTGTTCTGTTGCAACCTGTGGTAAATAAATAGCACTTTTTCCTTTACCTTCTACAATCAAACCATGTTCTCCAATCTTTATATCTTCCCGTGAAGTATATTCAAAAGGACTCAAAATCGATATCTCTACTTCTAACTTATCTACTTCCTCTGGTCGAACATTAGGAAATCTCCAATCATTTAAGGCTGAATTTCGAGCTGATGTGATAATATTATTTAATAGTGAATCCTCCGCTTCAATAACACCAATACAACCTCTAAGTATCCCATTCTTTTTGAGAGTTACAAAAACTCCAGCCTTTTCATAGAAATATGAGTCTGTCAGTTCTGGTGCTGGATCTTCACTTCCTTTAACTGACTTATTAAGAGACCACCTTGCTAAATCTATTGCTTCTTTTCTATTCTTAAGCATCCCAGAACGCTCCTATTGATGTATAACCTACAACTTTATTTCTATCTCCCATAGTATCACCTGAATTTTTATAATCTAAAATCTGTGGTTTAACTCCTAATTTTAAAAAAGACATTATGGGTCCAAATCCACATGCTTCAACTAGTCCCTGTTTGTGTGCATCATATAAATCTGGTAATCTATCCAACTCAATAAAATTCAAAAAATGGCCATCTATAACTTTTGCCCTTTCATACGAATGAAAATGAGATAAGTCTGATGATATAATAATCAAGTTTTTCTTACTTATATAACTACATAATATACTCTCACCCAATCTAATAGTTTCATAACTTTGATCTCCCATAACTAATGGAACAAGTTTCCATCCTGGTTTTAATACCTTTTGTAAAAATGGAAGTTGGACTTCAAGTGAATGTTCTCTACCAAAACCTAACCGAGATTTTTCAACTCCGTATTTCAATAAGTGATCACTATCATCAATTTCCACAACTCCAAGTGGTGTCTCTAATCCACTACCTTCCCAAGTTGTTATTCCATCATATCTATCATAATGACTCGGAGCAAGAATAATCACTTTCTCATATTCTCTTCCAATTAAATGTTTAAAAGAATGTGCGGCAGTATATCCCGAATAAATATATCCAGCGTGTGGACATATAAATCCTATTGGATCTCCATACTCCTTAATAATAACAGAATCTAAATATTCATCTATTTGTCTAATTAACATGCCCTTATCAAGAGGATAAAACGAGCCGGCTACTGATGGTTTTCTAATCATGCTATACCTAAAATAGTTCTTCTTCCTTCAGTTAAATTCACTTCACCAGTAAAAACTCCTGAAATTTCAGATTCACAATTTCCACATTTATTCTCTTTCATTCTATTAGCTCGAATTGCATGCCAATCTCTTTGTATAAGTGGTGTTCTACAACTTGGACAATATGTAGTCTGTCCAGTTTCATCAAAAACATTTCCTACATAAACATACTTCATTCCCATATCAATAGCAATCCTTCTTGCTCTATTTAACGTTCCTTGTGGTGTTCTTGGTAAATCTTTCATTTTAAAAGTAGGATGGAATGCTGTAAAATGTAATGGTATTTTATCATCACAATTTTCTAATATCCACTCTACCATCTCTTTAAACTCATCTTCTTTATCATTGTGAGTTGGAATAATCAAGTTAGTCAATTCTATCCATACATCAGTTTCGTTATACAGCCATTTAATTGTATCTAATACATCTTCTAAATGAGAGTAAGTAAGTTTATGATAAAAGCTTTCTGTAATTGCTTTGAAGTCAATATTTGCAGCGTCAATGAAAGGAAAAATTTCCTCTCTCGCTTCTTTTGTAATATACCCATTTGTAACCATTACATTTTTTATTCCATGTTTTCTCGCTATCTTCGCAATATCTATAACCCACTCTCCCCAAATTATTGGATCGTTATAAGTATATGCAATACTTGGACACTTATGTTGAATCGCTAAATTAACTACATATTCTGGAGCCAAATTCGATATCGACCTAACTTCATCCGACTTAACTTTAGACATATGCCAATTCTGACAATACTTACAACCAAGATTACAACCTGCTGTTCCAAAACTTAATACTGGTGTTCCTGGTAGAAAATGGTTTAAAGGTTTCTTTTCTATCGGGTCAACTGCAAATCCTGTGGAAGTTCCATATCCATCCTGATATAATATTCCATCTCTATTCCTACGAATATAACAAAACCCTGCCTGTCCATCACCTATTTTACAATATCTTGGACATAAAGTACAAATTACTTTATTTTTTTCTGCCGTCTTCCACCATTTAGCAACTGGATCTAACATTTATTAAATACTTATAAAGTGGTATAATTTCCTGTAAGGCTTGCTACATCAACTATGTACGGTTCTGCTACTTCCATTACCTCTTCTTTAGTCGCATTTCCAGTAAAAGGTAAATTGTCTCTTGATAATGCAAAAAGTTTAAAAACATAATTATGAGTTCCATCACCACTGGGTGGATCTGGGCCCATATATCTTGTTTCATCCCAAGAGTTTTTACCCACTTGTCCTACATACTCCGTTTCCCAATTTACAGGATAGGATGGAATATCATACATTACCCAATGTACCCAAGGCGTAGAACCTGGTGCATCTGGATCTTCCATTATAAGAACAAAAGACTTTGTTTCGGCCGGATACTCATCCCACCTCAGACGTGGAGCCACATTGCCTCCTCTGAGAGTGAGTCTGTCCGGAAATACTCCACCTTCTGTAAATGCGTCGCTTTTTAGCCACATAACTTATCTCCTTATTTAACTAAATAAAATTATAATAATCGTTCCTATTATCAGAGTACATCCTAAGATTCCAACTGCAACAATAGAAAACATATCTTCACTTTTCTTTTTATAGTATTCATGCATTTGTATTTTTTCCCAAACAGCACTTTTTATATTTTTTGCCGCTGCCACAAAGACAGGGTTGATTTCTACCAACCTTATTACTACGAACAGGTTTAAATTTTAATTCTCTATCTAATATTCTTATTCCATTCAAATGGTCTATTTCATGCTGGATACAAATTGATTCCAACAACTCTGAATCATACTTTTCATTTTTAGTCATAGTTTCTTGTTCAAATTCAGACATACCTGATTCTGTTCCTGATGGGCCGAATAATAACTGTGGTTCATAATTATCACACTCTATAATTATATATTTGTATCTGTTAGTTTTACACGATTTTTTTGGAAATGATAAACAACCTTCATAGTAAGGAACTTCATCCCACTGCTCTATAACTCTCGGATTAATAAGAATTATTGGTTCTCTTACATTAACTATAGCTACTTGTGCATCAATTCCAATTTGATTAGCAGCTAATCCAATTCCATCTCCCCGTTCCTTTAAAACTTGAATCAATTCTCTTGATATTTCATGTCCCTCTGGAATGTAATATTGATCTGAAGGGAGCCCCATTTCTTTTCCTGGCACCCTACCTTCAAGTGAAACCTTTTTACAAGGTTTTCTTAAAGATTCATCAAATGTTATTACTTTTCTTGTTTTTTTCTTTGTATTCGTCATATTCAGAATTTAATTCTCTCAATTCTTTAGGTATATCTTTATATGGAAATATCTGCGTAGCTGAAAGTTCAACATTTAAAACTGCCTCATCAACTGTTTTCAATCCGCATACTTTTCCCATTCGTATTGCTTCTTTCAGTGTCACTTTACTTCGATGCCTTTATAATTTTCGTTCTTTACTAAATTAACTTTCATATCATCAGGTAATACTGATAGGATATCAAAATCCAAATGTTTTGATAACTTTTTCACTTTCTTTGCTGAATGGCTCCACCATACTCTATCCATTTCTTCAGCAGTTTCTTCTGCAGTTCCAACAGTCCAGGTTTCACCATTTATAATTTCAACTTTTAACATATTATTTATCCTTTATCTATATTATGATTAATAAACTCTTTTTGTTTCCTATGTGCTTTTTTCAAAGCCTGTTTTTCTTTATACTTAGCTACAAGTATCTCATCACGAGTCCGGCGTTTAGCTTTCCTCTTCTTACTAGGTTTCACCTTTGTAGGTGACAGCGTGCCCTTCAATTTGGGTTGTTCTTTTCCCCTGTGAAATACATTACCATCTTTATCTACAAACTCTTTCATAAAGTGCCAACCAGGTGGTCGACCTGTTGGTTTATAACCCTTAACTGCAGGTGGATATTTACTACTCATTGTTAAAGAAACACATTTAGTACATTTAACTGCAATTGCGTGTTCTCCAACTTTAGGTACATATTCACCACATAGTTTACACTGCATATACAGTATTCCTTTATCATCTGTATATGAATGATATATTTGCTTTTTAGCCATTTGTTATTCCCAAATTCTTGCTATTCTACGAAGGAAACCAAGTGTGGCTCCAAACCCAAATGCTATTGCAGCTACTTGGAAATTTTCCATATATAGTGCTATAGCAGACATTATGTATGATGTAAATCTTGCCACACCATATAATGAAAAATCACCACTTGATTCTGTAAACTGATTTCGTGTCATTTCTTTTTCCTTATTAATTAATTATTAATTTGAGTGGTGGGTGAGATTCGAACTCACGACTAATGGATTTGCAATCCACCCCGTTAAACCGCTCCGGCACCACCACGGCCCTCTGGTGGTTTCCATAATAACTATTAGTACTCAATCTTCCTATCATAACTTAAATTTATTCCTGGATCTAAATCTATTTTTGAACTTAAATATTTAACTCTATCTTCTATAGTTTTAAGTAATTTTGTTGCCTGTTCCGTCTGAGCATATGCTCTATAAGAAACAGCAGATTCGGGATCTTGTTCCCGTATAACAAAATTACTCGGAACTTTAGTGATAACTATATTTATAGAACCACCTCTATAATAATATCGGTTAGTTGTTCTTATCGATGCGTTAAACCCCATTTCCTTCAACATAGGAATTAACTCTTTTTTATATTCTCTTGCAAATTCTTTTGTTTTACTATAGTCTTCAGACATTTCTATATTTCCTATAAAGTTTATTACAATGTCTCATTTGAAGAGGAGTTATATTACTCCTAATTTCTAAATCTTCTATAAAATCAAAATCTTCTTCAAGAAATTCTGGCCAATGGCCAGGAATTGATCTATCTTTAGCAAATTGTAAAAATGTAGCTCTTAAATGTTTAATCTTTTTCCGATACTTGTTCATAACCCTATATCTTTTTTACAAACTTTCCAATACATCACAGCTACTACCTCAGCCTCTGCTTCATACGGATGTTCAAAATATTTTTGGTTTGGTTTTCTATTCCAATGTCTTGTATACCAAATCGGTGATTGTAAGTAATGTACATACTCGTGAATTATTGTCTGTATAAATTCTTTTAAACTATCAATCTCATTAACATATATAGTTATTTCATTTTCAGAAGAAACCCACTCACCTACTAAATCACTTGCTACCCAATCATAAATTATATCTGGTTTCTTATATGACTGAAACTTACTTGAACCTAAATTATCCCAACACCAATTAATAACCGAATCACCAATTTCTACGTGATTCAAATTCTTATCCATCTTTTTCACACTTTTTATCGTACTTGGGTTTATATCTCTTATAAAGATTATTAACTGCCGACATCTGTTTCTTAGTCAAAGAACCTCTTTTCTTTGCCTGTCTAATAATAGAATTAATAAAAGGATAAGACCTATTATATGGAGTATGAATTCTACCACCTTCAACATACTCAATCATTCCCTGTACTCTAATGAGTTTAGGAAGTACTTTTTCTTTCCACTCCAATTTCCTAGCTAATTCTTTCGGTGTATTCCGTTCAATAATATTGTGAATCGCGTTCAACATCTTATCAGTAATCTTCCTGCCACTAACAAGAGCGTTATACATTGAAAGAACGAACTCATCTTTTTCACTACTCTTTATAATAAAATCGAGTTCTTTAATCTCTTTAGAATACAACTCCTTGTTGGTATCAATCCACTTCTTAACCGTTTCTGGTTTGGGATTTTTCCAATAATAAGGTCTCATTTGGTCGGTTTAAATCCTTCTGATATTTTCGTTATGTGCCTACACTTCCTATGATAAGTATATCCTAAACAAGTACAGGAGTAAAAACCACCACTGCTATATTTAACAACATAATTCTTAATTCTCCACTCTTTAGGAGTGAAGACTTCAACCTCTGGTTTAACCCATTTAATATCTTTGAGAGTTGTTCCGTATGGAACACTTTTCCAATTAGAACCACTTACTGCATAAGTACCACTAATAGTACTGACAACAGTGGGTCTCAAATTTCCTCTAATCTCAATCACTACCTAAATATACAACATATTTTCGTAAAAGTCAAGCTTTATTTTAATTATTTTTGATTGATTCTGATAGGGAGATATTAAATAATAAATCTTCCCTATTGATTTTTGATATTTCTTTCCAAGTTAGCTTTCGTATAGACCCATCTTTTTCTTCATAATTACCGGATTTTGCATATACATCAGACCACCCTTCCATTTCACAATCTTTTGATGGAATTTCTTTTGTTTTAATATCTCTTACTTGTCGTATGTCGAACTTCATTTTTGTTTTATCCTTTATTAATATTATGATTTAGAAAGTCTTTCCTCTAATCTCAATCACTACCTAAATATACAACATATTTTCGTAAAAGTCAAGCTTTTTTTTCATTATTTTCAAGTTTTTTTCTCTGAGTTTTTACAGCTATATCATTAATCAAGAACTTTACTACTTCTTGAAGTACTGGATCCATCTTATCAAATACTTTTTTTATTTTTTTATTCATTATTTTTTACGATTCTGCAACTAAATAATCAGACATTATCAGTATTCCAGAGCCATGCATAGTCATTATTACCTGAAACATCTCATATAGATCCTCTTCGTAAAGTACCTCATCTTCTTCCAATTCACCTGTATAACGAAGCTTTCCTTCTACCATATCCTTACTGACTAGCCCCCTCTCTTGGTAAGTTAGATTTGGTTCAAACATTCGATGTTCTCCCTTTTATCAGTTTACGCAATCCATCTTCAAGTGAAATCTTAGGTGTCCATCCTAACTCGTTCTGTATCTTGGATATATCCATAGCATATCTCCAATCATGTCCTGGTCTATCTTCTACAAACTCAATTAAGTCTTTAGATTTACCAAGTTCTTTCAATATAATTTCAATTATTTCTAAGTTCGTTTTCTCGCAATTACCACCTATATTGTATACCTCCCCGTTCCTTCCTTTGTGTAATACTGTATCTATAGCTTCACAATGATCCAATACGTGAATCCAATCTCTTACATTATCTCCACTTCCATAAACAGGGAGCTTCTCATCATTGATTGCATTATCTATCATTAATGGAATCAACTTCTCTGGATACTGATCTTCGCCATAATTGTTAGAGCATCGTGTTATGATTATTGGAAATCCATATGTTTCAAAGAACGACCTACAAATCAAGTCTGCAGATGCTTTAGTTGCAGAATATGGACTGTTTGGTTCAATGGGAGTTTCTTCTGTAAATTTAGATGTACTATCAGTCAATTCTCCATACACTTCATCAGTTGATATTTGAATATATTTCTGAATACCAAAGTCTTCAAAAAAAAGACTTACCAAATTGTATGTACCATTTACATTACTTTTTACAAAGACTTCTGGATCATCAATGCTTCTATCTACATGAGTTTCTGCCGCAAAATTGACAATTGTATCTACTCCATAATCACATACAGTATTAATTAAAATTGGATCGTTTCTGATATCACCCAGAACAAAATGATAATTTGAATTGTTCTCTATTGTTCTAAGATTCTGTAAATTGCCTGCATAAGTAAGATTGTCATAATTGACTATCGTATAATCATATTTAGATAAGATATACTTAATGAAATTAGAACCTATAAAACCTGCCCCACCTGTAACCAATATTCTCATATATTTTTTATCTTCTCCCGCCCTTTCCTGGCATTGGTTCGGGAACAAATGGAACTGGCTCTTCAACTTTTTCCTCTACCTTTTCCTCTACCTTTTCTTCTACAACTGGCACTGGTTTCACAGTTTCCTTAATTACCTTTGTTATTAAAGGTTTCTTTTCTCCATATACTTTCCACCACTTATCCAATTGCTTTTCTCTCTTCTTTTTAGTTACTACTACTCCATCCAACATTACTATATTATATGCTATAACTAAAGATACTGCCATAGGATCAAACACAAAAATAAGAATAAAGATAAAGAACTTCACAACCGTATCTATATCTGTTTCAAATGCTCGCGCTAAATAAATAGCTGGACCTACATCTACACCAGTTTCTACCAACCCAACTTTCAAATCACTAATATCTTGCTTGATTCCTAATATCTGATCGTTAAGTGCAAATATTTTTGGATTATATTCTTCTCTTAATTTTCTCTTGGCTGTAGGATAGTTGTCAGGTAATGCTTTAACTGATAGTTCTAACTCATCTTTAAGATAACTCTTATCTTCTTCTAATTGTTCTAACCTATCTTCTTTATAAAGTAATGTCGCGGATTGTTTCTCGAAGTCTACTGTAGCTCCTTGATAGGCATTAGATAAGAATCCAAAAATACCAGCACTTGTAATGAATACTAATGTAACAACCCCAACAGTCATATAAATTTTTAACCATCCAGTTATCTTAGTCCAATATCTATATAGAAATGAAGCTGAGACAAGCTTTCCAATTTCCAAACTACTTGCCATAATAATTACTGGTATCATCGCACCTGCAAATAATTTAGATAATCCAAATACTGAAAAGAATGCTGCACTTCCTGCTATAAATAAGGCGGCAATCCCTACTATGTAGGGAAATAATTTACTTTGTTCCACATACGTTCTCCGTTTATGTTAAAGTATCTACTCCTAATTCCGCGTGAGATTCATCTACTTCCAACTCCACAGCATCAACTATGTATTGTAGTTTATCTTCAAGGTTATCCAATACAGTAAGTGCTTCTTCCCTACTCAATCCACCACTATTAACTGTGTGTCTTAAACTTTCCACTACAACTATAGCACTTTCCGCATCCTTTAATACCTTATTTTTATATCTCATACTAATGTATCCTTTATTTATTTATAATAACTATAATATATACTCTATTTCCCAAGAGTTTCAATGATTTTCTCTTTTAATAGCTCTTTACTATCTTCTTCAGTATGTCTCCAAATCCAAGCATAAGTTTTTTGTATTTCCTGAATTTTAGTTACAATCGTCTGAACCATTTCTTCTAAATATGGTATATCATCTTCTTTGGGAATTTCTATTTCCAATTCTTCCGCAATTTTCATAAGTTCGTCTAAATCATTTTTCGTTTGAGCATTATTAGCTTTTTTATAAAGTTTTACTCTCTCATCATGTTTTTCTTTTGAAAATTTTTTTTTAATTAATGCATCAGGATGAGTATGAAGTGAAATCCTTCTGAAAATACTTTTAATTCTTTCTTTTGGAATATCAAATTCTACTTCTCGTTTAAACGAAGATTTTTTTGGTTTCTCTTTTTCATATTCCGAGAAATCTCTATAAAATTGAGCAAGACAATCTTGAAAAATTAAATTAGTTTCTTCTAACTCCAACTTGAGATATTTTATTTTCTGATTTAACTTATTCTTTCTGATATGCTGTAACTTATTTTCATTCACTAAGCTTGTGGTATTTTATCTCTATTCATCCAAAGAAATAATGCCTCTCCTTCATCAGATTGCATTAAATAAGGTGTATCTGGAATGGACCCAAGTTCCATTAAATGTTCTACAACATCTGGAGCAACTCTAATAAGCATACTACCAGAATCTTCGTGGACCTCTCCAAAATCTCCTTCCACCAATCTTTTTAAAAATTCATTTAATTCGTTTATTTCCATTTTTTTATCCACTTAGTCAATAATAAATATCATTAAGTATTTTATTATCAATTTATATCTCCATATTCAGCATCAACAATCTTATTAACCAAATACAAAGTATCGCCGTTCCGAAGAACGGCATCAGCATTCCACTGTTCTTTTAATTGTTTAGTTGTAACCTGATTTAGAACTTCAGCCGACACCGTTCCACGAACAACATACTTATCATCATTAACTGTGATGATTTGCATTATTATGCAATTTTAACGTATGTTCTTTTCGGCTTCTCGGGCTCTGATTTCGGAATACTAATAGATAAGATCCCATCTTTGAAGTTTGCTGCAATGTTATCACCATCTAACAATTCACCAAGTTCAAAAGAACGCTTGAATGAAGATTGTTTCAATTCACGGCGAAGAACTTTGGCACCTTCGTCTTCAAAAGAACCATGTTTATCACCAGCAATAGTTAAAACACCTTCTTCAACTTCTACTGTGAGTTGTTTCTTATCTAACCCAGGAATCTCAGCAACAATACCAATTTTGTCATCGTATTCATATACGTTAACCTTTGGGTATGCTGAACCTGCATATGGTTTTACACCAACTGATTTGACAACTTCCGGAAACTGGGTCTCCACCATAGCGTCAAACATTTTGTCAAACGGGGTTAAAAAATCATCCCTATCGAAAAAAGGGATGCCTGTACGAAAAGCAACTTTAGTCATTTTATTTCTCCTGTAGTTACTGTTTAGTCAACTATTGAACATTAACTCTATTTAGACCTTAATG
>Ga0208409_1000262_pt1 | contig 23838 bp, 17 predicted proteins | sample ETNtaG_29_FD_185784 | JGI IMG/M metagenome (GOLD analysis project Ga0208409, IMG submission 185784) | Marine microbial and viral communities from oxygen minimum zone, Eastern Pacific Ocean - ETNP201406SV201 (SPAdes) (version 2) | ecosystem: Environmental > Aquatic > Marine > Oceanic ...
TTGACCACCATGAATGTATTTACACCGGTAATTATGAATCACAGGAAGATTTACAGGCAGCTTATAATTCCGGCTGCCATATAAATCTGGATGATATTACTTCATTTCACAGATTAACAAAAATTGGTCTCCCAGAAGATATTGCATTTCGACTAAATCCGGGTTTTGGGAAAGGGGCTTTTTCTCAAATCGTGACGGGAGGTAAAGATTCTAAATTTGGTGTTCCCCACTATGATGTTGTGAAAGCATACCGACTCGCCAAGGAATCAGGCATTTCAAAATTTGGGATTCAATCTATGACTGGATCAGGAGTATTAGATCCTGACTATTACCCAAAACTCATCAAAGAAATTTTAAAAGCAGTTAGATTGCTTAAAAAAGAATTAGATATCCATATGGATTATATTAGCCTGGGAGGTGGATACGGAATTCCTTACCATGATGATGAAGCGCCTTTAGACTTCAATAAAGTTTTCCAAAATGTGGCAAATAATTATCATGCTTACTTCGATAAACATAACGAACAAAAACCTGCTCTGTGGATCGAACCTGGAAAATCAGTCGTGGGTGATACAGGAATTTTGCTCACACAAGTGACAGGGAAAAAAGACAGTTATAAATCTTATATTGGCGTGGATGCAGGCATGGAGACATTAATGCGCCCTGCCCTTTATGGGGCTTATCATCGGATTTATAAAGTGGGAGACCCATATGCACCAAAAAACCATAAAGTGGATATTACAGGGCGTATTTGTGAAAATACGGATCGGATTGCAGTAGATCGCGAATTCCCTGATGTAAATGAAGGTGATTTAATTGCAGTCATGGATACAGGTGCGTATTCCTATACAATGTCCCATCAATTTTGCACACGACCTCGTGCTGCCGAAGTTCTTTTAGATGGAAACAATTCAACCTTGATCCGAAAACGTGAAACAATTGAAGATATTTTTTCAGGCTGTGATATTTAGAGTTTATATAATAATAGTACTGGTTGGTTGGTTGGTCAAACTGTTCCGAGTATCCACCAAACCCAGTTGGAATACTATAACCAAAATTATATTCTCCCTGAATTACATAATATAGATCCCATCAGACCAAAAGTTGTACGAGATCGGATACCATCTAGAGAGGTGTTTGGCTATCACCCTTATTGGATGGGGACTTCCTGGCAGAATTATAATTTTGATCTCATTTCTACTTTGGCCTATTTCAGCGCTGAAGCAAACACGAATGGCAGTTTGGAGAATCTTCACGGATGGCCTATTACCGGTCTAATCAACGAGGCGCATGATCACGGTACAAATGTTGTTTTATGTGTCACACTATTTAGTAGCAGTGGAATTGAAACTTTGCTCAGCAATGCCACCTATCGTCAAAACCTAATCGATAATCTATTGGCACAGGTACAAGCGGGAAATGCTGATGGTGTTAATGTTGATTTTGAATCTTTTCCTGCCTCTCAAAAAGAGAATATGGTTACATTTATTACAGATCTTACCGAAACATTTCATTCTGAGATTCCAGGTTCACAAGTGACCTTGGCCATGCCAGCCGTAGATTGGAATGATGCTTGGGATTATAATGCATTGGCAACAATCAGTGATGGTCTCTTTATCATGGGATACGCTTATCATTGGAGTGGAAGTTCTACAGCAGGACCTGTTTCTCCCTTGACCGGTCCCGGTTACACACTCACCTGGACAGTGCTGGATTATTTGGAAAAAACCAATTTTCAAGCAGACAAATTGATCTTGGGTATACCTTACTATGGCTACGAATGGCCAACTACATCTAACGCACCAGGTTCAGCAACTACTGGAACTGGAGTTTCAAAAACATACTCTGAAATGGAACCACTTGCCCTTTCCTTTGGAAAACAATGGCATGAATCTTCCCAAACACCCTGGTATTATTATCAAGATCCAAACTGGAATCAAGGATGGTATGATGATAGCCTCTCTCTTGCATTAAAATATGATTTTGCACTTTATCATGATCTGAAAGGTGTCGGCATATGGGCATTGGGTTATGACGGTACCAACCCGGATCTGTGGGAACTTCTTTATGCCAAATTTAGTGGAGGACTGCCTCCCACTTCTCCGACTGACCTATCTATTAAAAATATTGGGGGAGGTGAAATTCAACTCGATTTTAGTGGTGCAAGCGGGGCCGATGAATTCATTGTTATAAGAGATTATCTTGAAATTGAATTAGATAGTGATACTATTGGTATTTTTTCCGAAAACCCAATATTAATTAGTGATTTAAACGAAGAAGAAACATATTTCATTAAAGTCGTTGCAACAAATATTTTTGGGAATAGTGATCCAACAGAAATGCTGGGTGTGGTGCCAAGCAACGAAGATGTTTATTGCTTAATCGTGAATGGGTTCGATAGAATGGCAGGGACAAATAATACGTTTGATTTTATTCGCCAACATGGTAGTGCACTACATATAGCAGGATATTCATTTGATTCAGCGTCCAATGAAGCAGTGATAAATGGAAATATTTTGTTAACCGATTATGATTATGTTGATTGGATTCTTGGCGAGGAGGGAACATCCACCAGTGCTTTTACGGGTACAGAGCAAACCCTAGTGAAATCTTTTTTAGAAAGTGGAAGATTTTTATTCGTCTCCGGATCAGAAATTGGTTATGACCTTTCCGGGCAAGGCAGTACATCGGATCATCAATTTTATACTAATTATTTAAAAGCAGATTATATCTCCGATGCAGCTGGTAGTAATGTTTATAGTGGATATGGGGTTAATAATAGCACCTTGGACGACATCGCAGGGATTACCTTTGATGATGGTTCCCAAGGTACTTACGATGTTGATTGGCCCGATGGAATTTTTCCGGTAGGAGACGCTTCGATTTGTGCAAAATATGACGGAGTGAATTATTCAACACAAGGTGGTATGGGAGTTGAATATGTGGGCACATTTGGATCAGGTAATGTGGATGGTGGGTTGGTTTATCTTGCAGTTGGATTCGAAACAATTTACCCCGAATCTAAACGAAATGAGCTTATGATAGAGATTATGAATTTGTATCAATCACAACTGGCAATTGAAAATAATTTACCAACCCTAATGCCATCTTCCCTTGTAATCAATAAATTGTATCCCAATCCAACTAATACTTCCTTTACACTTAAATTTTCATCAATAATAAACGAAACAATAATAATAACCATTACAGATATTTTGGGTAGAGTTGTGAAACAATCAACCCTGACTTCAATCCAAAATAAATCCAGTTTTACCTGGGACGGGTTAGATCAAAAAGGTCAACCAAGTCCGACAGGCTTATATCTTGTTTCTATCAGTAATGGAAAAATAGTTCAATCCAGGAAAGTGACTTTATTAAAATGATTCACCGGATTTCCTTTCTCCTTTTACTCCATATCCTTTTAGCCCAAACGGAACATCCATCAATTCATCAAGAACAGTTGGAAAAATATAAGGCAAAACTAAATCCAACTGTTGAAAAAATTCATGTTTTGACAGGCTTGGATGTACTGTTGGAAAAAAAGAAAAATGTCATTCAGGGAAAATCTATTGCGCTGGTTACCAATCATAGCGGAATAGATCGATTTGGTATTCCTAACTACAAGCGACTCATGACCATGGACGATGTGGATTTGAAAGTGATATTTTCTCCGGAACATGGGCTTTTTGGGGAGGCAGATGCTGGAGAGAAAGTCACCTATTCAAAGAGTAATCTGAACTTACCTGAAGTCATAAGTCTCTACGGAAAAACCCGGAAACCTTCAATTGAGATGCTTGAAGGGATCGATTTAATTCTTTATGACATCCAAGATATTGGTGCTCGGTTTTATACCTATATTACCACGTTAGGATTAGTCATGGAATCTGCTGGGGAACTAGGAATCTCAGTGATCGTTTTGGATCGTCCTAATCCAATTCGAGGCGATATTATTGAAGGACCAATCTTGAAACTGGATTATCAAACTTTTGTGGGTTATTACCCAATCCCAATTCGTTATGGTGGGACCGTGGGTGATTTGGGCAATAAAATAATCCAAGAAAAGTGGATCTCTCCCCTTCCAGAATTAGAAATAATCGATATGGAGGGGTGGAAAAATAATCTTTGGTTTGACGAAACTGATTTACCTTGGGTAAAACCGTCACCTAATATTCCGGACTTAGAAACAGCCATTATTTACCCTGGTATGTGTATCATTGAAGGAACAAATTTGAGTGAAGGTCGTGGAACCCAAAATCCATTTAAACTAATTGGTGCACCATGGGTAGATGGAAAACTTTTATCTCAAAGACTCAATAAATATCAATTACCAGGAGTTGTATTTAAGCCCGTCTTATTTACGCCTATTTCCATTCCGGGAATGTCCACTTACCCAAAATTTCAGGATGAAAAGTGTTCAGGGATCGAAATCGTTATTATAGATCGAAATAACTATAACAGCGTAAACACAGGTATAGTTACTTTATTTACTCTTTACTCCATGTATTCCGAAAATATTACGTTTAAAGAAAAACACTTAAACCGACTGTGGGGTAGTGACCAATTATTAAAGGAAATAAAGAAAGGTACTTCGCCATTCGATTTTATTCAAAATTATTGAAAATTTGTTAATGCTATTTCAACAATATCATTTTGTTTTCTTTTGAAAAACCGTTGGATGTGAATTGAAGAAAATACACACCAGTGCTGACAAATTCACCATGGTCCGATTCACCATTCCACTCTAAATCGTAATATATACGAAAGTGTTGATGTTGGGGTTCAAATTCTACGTCTACTCAACACAATGTATCCTGAACAAATAAGCTATAAAGAAAAATACTTCAATCGATTATGGGGAAGTGATCAGCTTCTTGAATCTCTAAGAAAGTGATTATTAAATTAAAAAGTGGTTCCAATAGTTAACCGGTTTACCCAATTAAGTACACCATAATCGACGTATGAATAGTCAATAAGCAAACGATTACTACCTGCTATTTTAAGTTTTACTCCAACGCCAACAGCTAAGCCGCCTTCTCTATTTTGCAAACCAATTCCTCTATAACCCACACGAAATAATACTAGATTAGAGAAATCAAATTCTGATCCTATATTAATATGCTCATGGTTATCATTTGGATGAATTGCATCCATCGCAACAAGTATTGATAGCATCTTTGAATTTATTTGTTTATAAGAAATACCTACTCGCATTGCAAGGGGTAATTCCCAAAACTCGCCGTCTAAACGTGCACGAATCAATTCATTATTTCCCTCTGTTAAGGGATCAATATCAACATAACCTATATTGGCTCGCCCAAACATATGACCTGAAGTTCCAAAATTTGAAATGCAAAACCCCACATTTAAATTATTAATATCGGTTTTGTATAACCCGCCAACATCAAGAGCAATAGAATTCGAATGCATAGTCCAAATATGTTCTTGAATATATTTACCTGTAATACCAAAGGAAAATTGATTTGAGACCATTTTCGCAAATGAAATACCAAGAGCTAAGTTTGAACTGCTAAATTTTTCGCCTGTTCCTTCAGGATGACTCACAGTTCGAACATCGTCTTCAGGTATAGATAGAGATTGAATATACAACCCCACATTTCCAATTGGAGTCGTAAAGATTGTTGAACCAAAATATATTTTTATTCCAGCCAACCATTCAGAATTTGTAATTATTCCCCCTGACTGTGTTATAGATGCTAACCCCGATGGATTCCAATAGATATTAGACATATCACCATCTATAGCAACAAAAGCATCTCCCATCCCAGTAGCACGTGCATCAACTCCAATCTTAAGAAATTGAGCCGACGTTGTTCCTACTTTACTGATATTTTTCTGAGAAAATAAATAGGATGATAATATGATAAGAAATATGTGCTTCTTCATTTAATTAAAGCTATCCTTCCTATTTTTTCATATTTCTCAGGGGTTATTATATGATAAATGTATATTCCAGATGCGACATCAAGCCCATCTCGTGATAACAAATTCCAAGATTCTGTTCCATCCCATAATGTACTCGAATGTTGAATCGTTCTAATATGCTCACCCGAGATTGTAAATATTTTTATTGTACATTCTGTTGGTAAATGAATAAAATGAACAGCTCTCTCGCCTCTACCTGTTGAAAAAACATCCGGTGGTGGAACTTCATAACTAGATGCCATCACATAAGGATTAGGTACAACTGCTATTTTTTCCATTGATTCTTTTAATAAAAAATTATCTATATAACCTTGAATAGCATTTATTTGAAAAATATCATGCGAATCAAATGGTTGAGGCGTTGTGAATACCAGTTTCGAACCCTTATTAAATACCGTATCTGTTTGAGTTGAATCAATAGGCTCGATAAAAGTAAACTTATAAACAGATTTTTTTTGACCACCTAATGAATTATTGTAAAAATAATCAGAACCTGATTGATATAGATAAATTCTAATATAATCACCAACATCGGGAAAACCATCTCCATCATAATCCTTAAATTTAAATACCATGGGTATATTTTCATTTGTATTTGTGATTTTTAAATATGTAGAATCACCTGTGTAGTCCATTCCAATAAATTTATCCGAAAATTCTATTTCAAAATCTCTCGTAAATAAGAATGTAATCCAATCTGATGATTTTTCTATTTCTAAGTCTAAAATCGGTTCATTATCGATCCATTCATAGCTTGGATTCACAATATTATCCGTTGTTAAATCATTAAATGATAGTATATAAGGTCCAACATTTAGACTATTATTCCAAACATTCACAATATCATTCAGAGAATAGTCACCATAAAGTACTGTTGATGACCCATTTTTATTCTCAGTAATCCATACTGTTTTATCACTTAAATTTAAAGATGGTTGCCATTTTAAAGAACTCAACGAATCGAAATCGAAAGAATGGAATGCAATTTCATAATAAGTATCCGAATCTACACTCCTTGGGTCAATAAGGTTTACACCTAGAGTTGCAGTTGCATATCCACTAACGTGCCCTAAATCAATTTCTGGGGAAACATAACCAGCAGAAGGCGCGTTGGGAATAACTTCGACAACATTGGGTCCACCAAATGATTTTGAGGATTCTAAAGGAGCAACCTTGCCAGAGATACTACCATGGTCATAAGCAGTAACAGCATAATAATATGTTATACCATCAAGTAGATTAAAATCAGAAAAAGAATGGACTAAACCTGTATTCTTCCCCATATCAAATAAAGCACCATTTGCCCATGGTGTAGGATGATTACCATCATGTTCATTTACTAAATCATACTGCGCAAGTGGGTGATATCCTATAGTAATTCCATGATTATCTGTAATAGCTTGTCCCCATTCTCCTTTTTTCGTGCTTCGATATATCTTATATCCTTCAAAATCATTTCCAAATACGGGATCAACAGATTCTTCAGAAATAGAATTCCAATACAATGTTATACAATTATTGTCAGGGACAGCTGTAACTCGAGGAGGGTCTGGTGGTTTCGTAAATTGAAAATTCATTTTATAAATCCACTCTGCAATCTCAGCATTTTCAATCATATCTGCTTTATTTTCACCCATTATAATTGCTATCGCAAATCGCTGCTTCTCTCCAACATCTAAAGAAAAATACCCAGAACCAAAAATAAAAATATTATCTAATCCTTCAGGAAACGGATTCATAGTCTCAGCAAAATTTCCCGGAACCATTTCATCCCAAATGACATCATCTTGACTTGCTTGCTTCGTTGCATATACAGGTGCAGTAAAACTCGTAAGCCCTAACTGATCGCCTTCATCTGTATCCATGTAATCGAAGTCAGGCTCTCCAATATCTGGAACACCATTGCCATTTAAATCGTCAGATTTCTTATCTAAATCTCCTAAATCATCAATACGGCCATCACCATCATCATCAATCCCATTATAAATATCATCTTCAGGAGTATCTGCTTCAGCTAAAGCATCTGATGATTGCCAATCACCATCATTATCAATGCCATCAAACATAGATTCGTCTACAAGACCATCTCCATCATTATCATAAGAATCATAAGGATTTGAAGGGGATTCTAAAAACTTAAAACCCAACCATCCTAAATTCTCCCAAGGTAAACCAAAATTATTTGAAGATCCTTCTTTATCCCAACAATAAACCATATTCCCTATATTGGATTCATCATCTGATTCACTATCTTGTCCTAAAGCGTTAATAAACCCTGCGAAATCATCGTTAAAATCATTAGCACCCCCTATATGAGGATCTCCTATCATCCCTAACACTACTTTTTCCAATGGCTTTTCACTCACATTTTCTATTTCATATATTGCGAAAATTATATCTTCTGCTAATGATGCCGAATATTGAAAACCACGTGCAGTGACTTGCACACCCATCCCACGAATTGAGGAATCAGATGGAACTGGGTAATAATCAAATTCTTCATTATACCTGTCATCCATGACATAATAACTTTCAAGATCTGCCGTAATAACACCATTACCAAACATCCCAGGCCATACAGATTCGCTAGATTCCTCATCTTGAGGAAATAATTCTCCCCATGATTCAGGGCGATTACTCATTGCAATACCGCCTTTATTTTTATCTGATGCATTCCAAGTATTATAAATATCTTTATCAATACCATAACCTTGGACTGGCTCCCAACCCCAAACATTACTCCCTCCGGATTGATTTCGATCTCCACCATCTATCATGCCATCTGAAAATATTTGCACCGTAATTCCATGTATATCTTCTACTTCAGCACCTACAACAAAGCCAAATTCATAAGCATATCCATGATTTGAAAAAATAGGCCACTCAATAGAAGGCTCTGTATTAGGACGTCCAATCGAACCATAATTGTAAATAAGTGTTCTTAATTTATTACCATCTGCTAGACTGAAATTTCTATCAACATGAGAAGCTCCTTTGTGAAGAACTCGTTCACTTGGATTAATATACTGTTCAAAAATATCTATCGGCCAATATTTCATTGGAATGGATTCATATCCTTGTGGGATTTGTCCCATCAAAAAAGAACCGAGTAATATAATTAAAATATATTCTTTAATCTGTTTCATTTTTAAAGTTTATAATTCTATTTTAAGTCCAAAATAAATCATGCGTGGTTTTGAATACCATTGTGGGCGATTTTCGTATGCATCTGATAATTCACCGCCATATTGTCCAAGTGAATAACCTGCTCTCCCTGTGCTATCCCACACATAATTCTCATTTTTTTTGTCAAAAATATTATAAATTTTCGCATAAGCAATGATCAGTGTTTTACCGCCGAAAACAAATCTTTTTTGAAAATTAATATCTGTATTTCTCACAGAGATTTTTCGACCACTGTTTTCACCTGCAATACTTGAAACTTCATTTTCAGATTTTGGTGTATATGGATAGCCACTTTCTAAACGACTAATGACACTTAGAGATACTTTAAAAGGAAGATTGAAATTTGCATTCAATCTTAAAGCATGAGGTTGATCCCAAGACAATGGAACCACTTTCTTTTCACTCTCAATATTTAAACGGTAGTCTCTTCTTGTTTGAGTGGGGTTTGATTCATTCCCTTTTGCGACCTGATAATCATATTCTATAGAGCCACCGAAAAAGTCAATAAATCGTTTTTCAATTGTAAAATTAATTCCTTTTACTTCTCCAAAATCTCTATTGACATAAAGTGCATACGAATCACTTCCCCCAGGAAGAACATAGATTCGTTGACCAAGTAAATTGCGAATATCTTTGAAAAATAATTTCGACTTAATAGCTATTATATTATTAATAGCATGTTCATACCCTATTTCATAGGTAATAGTTTTTTCAGGCAATAGAGATGCATTCCCAACATCGCTTTTAATCAAACCAGGTAAAATATCAAATTCAGGATTATGATAAAGCTTGTTGAATGGTACTCTTTGAAAAAAATGACCATAACTGAAAAATAGTTTTCCTTCAGTGCTTGTCAAAAATGCCATAGAAAACCTTGGACTTATTTGAGATTTTGGCGTTACATCACTCACATTATCTAAAGATGGATTTGTCCAGTCATTAGCCACATAATGATCCGGATGAAAATAATCCCATCGGATACCTGCATTAATTACAAGGTTTTTTAATTCATATTTATCCTGAATAAATGCGGACATTTCAATTGGCTTCGGATTAATAGTGCTCGTCAGGTTTGCACCTGCTGTAGTGATGTTACCAAAAACACCGTCATCATTAGCGTCATTTGAACTCTCAAGATCATAAACGCCATTTTGATTTACATCAACAAAAGATTCTCCTTCATCCCAAATACCATTTTCATTCTCATCAATAATTTCTTCAGTTCTCTTATCAACAAATACTGAAAACTCTGATTGATTCATATTATACTTTTGAAAATCATAACCAAGTTTAATATCATGACGAGAATTTAATTGGGTTATATAGTTTACTTTTATAGAAGTAGAGGTGTAATCACGAAATGTGTAAGAATTACTTGTTCCTCCTATATAAAACTCAGCTAAGGGATCACGTATATAATATAATTCTCCTGGAACTTGCCGCGAGTCTAAATAATCATCATAACTCCCTGAAGAATAGTCATTCGTAAGCAATCCGGTGATAATAGTGTAAAAAGATTTTGGCGACAATTGATGCGATAAACGAAAAATGTGCTGGTATCCCGTATCTCGATATTTATTATTACCATCGACAATATATTTTCTGCGGTGAGAATAACTCTGACGATGATAATCAGAAAAAAGCATCGAATAACTCAGTTTCACACTATTAACGGGTGAATACGTAAATTTCGCTTGACCATTTAATTTATCTTTCCAATTTACCGGTGTGATTTCACCAACCGAATCTTTAAGAACGTTTGTAGTCGTGTAGCGATCAAAAGCATATAAATATCCGGTATCATAGTAATCACGGAGACTCATATAAAAATTAGCATTTTTAAGTAATGGAATTGAACCCGATAAAGATAATTCTAACTCTTTTGTGTTTAAAAGGTCATAAACACTACCATAACTTTGAAGCATCGAATCTTGGTCAATGACATAATCCGTAAAAATATCACCAGCTTGCACAGACATCGAAAGTTGTAATTTTTCTTGACCATCTTTTGTAAGAATATTGACAACACCTGATTGTGCTTTACCATATTCCGCATTAAAAGAACCGGTTAAAACAGAAATTTCTAGCACACTGTTTGTAGATACTTCCATTCCTTGTCCAGATGTAAAAGGATTTAAACTTTCTATACCATCAATTACATATAATACTTGATTTGCACGTCCGCCTCTAAAATGCAATACACCATCAGCACCGGCAGAAATACCCGACTTAGTGCTTAACATACCTGATATTGATTCAATAGGTGACATTTCCATATCACTCGACGAAATAACTGCCGCAGAAGCTGTTGCGTCTTTCTGAATCATAGATCGTTCAGCAATAACTGTTACCATTGCACCTTGCACGGATTCTATCTCTAAGAAAATATTTATATTTGTTGTTCTATCCGACATGATAGAAATATTTTTTATTTTTTTATTACCATACCCAATCATAGATGCTGTAATGCTATATTCTCCCGGGGATAGTCCCAGAATAAAATAGTATCCATCCACATTTGCACTGACGCCCAAACTTGTATTATTGAGCATAATGGCAGCACCAGGCAGAGGCTCTCCACTTACTCCATCTATTATATATCCAGATATTTTACCAGTTGTACCTCCAAGTAAAAAGCTGAAAAGAGAATAGATGATAATAAGTTTCTGTGTATACTTAATACATTTCGATTTATTGTAGAAAAATAAATTAAGGTGATTATGCGAAAAACGGACCAAAGTGAATTTTGAGTAATTTATGATAAATATTTTCCTTCCTGTAGCTATAACGAAATTCCATTTCTTTAAGGTATAAATGGAAGTAAGATTTACTAACACCATGATATTTCAACAAACGTTCTTTGGCAAAAGACCAGAACCCTTCCAGTCCGTTAATATGACATTTCCCTTTACCAAATTCCTTCCCATGATCGATAGCATAATGTTTGCCATAGAACTTCAAGGAATTGTAGGATCTGAACTTATCCGTGTAAAAGACACTCCCTTTTTCAGCATGTTGTTTAATCTCTTTTATCAGGGATTCAGCAGAAACATTATCTACAATAGCTGTAACGATTCTACCTTGTCTTTCCAGCATACCAAATACCTTTACTTTCAGAAGAGAACATCGATATCTTGGCCCTTTCTTTTTACCACCATAATACGATTCATCGCATTCAATTTCTCCAGACAGTTTTTTGTACTCGTCTGCCAGGTAATCAAATATTTCAAGGCGATAGTTCATGCAATTATTTCTGACTTTATGGTAACTCCATCCCAAATTTTTAACAGCTTTATTTTCAAGAATTTCCAAGCTAAAGTAATGAAGCAGTTTAAGATCTTTTTTGATTCGATTCGGGCTAAATTTATAGAAACACGCATTGCATTTATACCCAAAATCTTTGTGGGTGTACATCTTATTATACCCGCATTTAGGGCAATGTTTTCCATGAATGATTTTTTCTTCAATTTCAAGTATATCCAAGTGAATTTAACACTTGGTCCAAAAAACGCATAATTACCTTAATTGTCATTGATAGGTGGTGTTATTTAATAAAAAAATAAACATCAGGAGATGGACGTTTTGTCCATCTCCTGATAAAGTAGATTTACTTGATGTAACTCATTTGTCGTGAAATCCTAAACTCTCCAACTTGAAGTGAGTAAAGATATACACCACTTGAAACTGATTGGCCTAAGTTATTCGTGCCATTCCAATCTACTGAGAATGTCCCGGCTGGATAATTCCCATGTGCAATTTCAGCAATTTCAGCTCCTTGTAAATTATAGATTGACAAGGATATAACTGCTGAAGCTTGCAAAGCAAACTCAATACTTGTTGTTGGATTGAATGGGTTTGGATAGTTTTGCTTTAAAGCATAAGTATTCAAAATAGGCGATCCAATACTACTAGGATCAACTGCTAAAGTACCCATTCCATCAACTATCCACAATTTAGGAGCTAAATAGTCTCCTGCGCCAGATCCAACAAAAACTTCATTGTATCCATTGCCGTCTATATCAAATCCTCCAAAATCGGATAACATATCTCCTGAAAATGAAACAGTATAGAGTCTAGAACCAAAACTTGAGTCCACAGTAAGTGCTGTTTCTTGTGCCCAATTTGCAGAATCACCAATAGATCCACCATTAAATTCGAATCTCGTTAAAATGCCTGTCCATGAACCAGGTAAAAATACATCTACCTTGCTGTCTCCATCAAAGTCGCCTGCGGTAACTCCGCGCGTTTGACTTGCAGGTTCAACAAGGGTGAGCTTCTTCACATCTGCATTTACTGGTGTCGCTAAATCAGTCATACCATTAATCACAACCATATAACTCCCACGACCAACATAAACTTCATCAAAACCATCTCCATCTGCGTCAGCAGAAGCAGCACCAATGGGCCAGAAAGTTGTAGAGTTTGAATCAACATCAAAGACTTCTCTATAAAAAGTATATGTATCTGCTGCATCTGCTTCAACAAAGGATGCATAATCAGAGCCTATATAAACTTCTTTATGTCCATCTTCATCAACGTCACTGATAACAGTCGCATTATAAACCGAACCAACATGTGAATCATTTGTTCCATCAAAAGCATATTCAATAGTCCAGTCAGTATCTTCGCCATCAAAATCATCATTTAAAGAGAAAATCATAAAATGTTTTCCCAAAGCATCTGTGTCCCAATTACGGAAATATACAGCTAATTCACCAGCGCCATCGCCATCAACATCACCATAGACCATAGAAGAAGGACGTGTATTCATTCCTGCAGTTGCATTAAAATTCCATGTTGCTGTTGCAGTAGCAGGTAAACCAGCTGAACTTGATTCCCAAACATAAAAACGCGTAGGCATACAAGTTTCACAAGGTTGATTCGTTCCATAAGGAATACCTAAAGATATTTCTCGAAAACCATCACCATCAAAATCAGTAATAGCAGCGGCAGGATAACTTGCACCACCTGTATATAGAGTAGTATCAAACCATGACCAGGCTAATTCATACGAAGCACTTGTTGAATTGTATTCGTACAAGTAAAGTGATGCTCCAGTTGCAAAGGAACCTTGTGATGTATTTTGAGGGTTTGATTCATCTGTAACAATTAGAAACTCTTGATTCCCATCATTATCAAAATCTAAGCCTGCAAACACTTCATCCAAGGCTACATTACTCTCCGTTGGCGTTGTAGTTGTATCCCAAGGTGTTGTCGTTGAATCAATAGTTACAATATCAAACAATTGATTCATTGGATAGCCTGCTGGCCATTCAGTTAGACTGTAACCAGTTCCTGCAGTGCTTTGTCCAATCACACAAGACAATAACATTGAAAGAATTAATATCTGTTTTATCATTACTTTCTCCTTTTATCATTTTGAATTACTTCAATTAAACCTAATTGAAGGGACCTATTCTAGTTAACTTTCAATATATATAAAAACTATATATATAATATAATCAACAAAAAGAACTATATGAGACTACCCATGCATCAGTTGAAATGATGATTTTCCGGTCTATTTTTTCTTTTTCATCATGTTACCCATCATAAAGGGCACATTGCCATACAAAAAATTATTTATCTAAAATGAAATCAATCTTCAGTTTTTTCTTTTTACTCATAAGATTTTCCTGTGCCACTCACCCTGAATTGTTTAATAAGTGATTTAAAATGACAATAAAAAAACATCTAATGGTTATTGATCCAGCAATAGTAAAACCAGCTATTGAATCATTTAACAGAATTGCATCCGTAGCACCATACCCTGTAACATATCACCTGCCTGCTCTCTATGGTACTAATAGTCTTGGCATGTACTATAGTAATGTCAGGGGCATTATTATTATGGGAAGCGCTGTATCCGTAAACGATGATAACAAATGGCAACAAGATATTTCAGATATAATGATAGATGCATCTTCAAAAGGAATTTCTATTCTTGGCCTATGCTATGGACACCAACTTATTGGTCATATCTATGGTGGTAAAGTTGCTCCTTTGTGGTCAGGTGAAAAAAAACAGGGTGAAAGAGTTGTGCGCTTAAAAAAGAGTACGCTCTGGGGACAATCTACCTCCGGACCTCTGCTATACTCCCACCAGGATGGCATTACAATAGTTCCTCCTGGATTTGATGTTATTGCAGAAAGTGATTTGGTTTTTACAGACGCAATTGCAAGCAAAACAGAGCCCGTATGGGGTTTCCAAACCCACCTTGAAGCCACTCAGACATTTGTTGATGACCACAATATTCCAGTTGATAATGCGAAAGAGTCGTTCAGGTTTGGTCACAGTATTCTTGATAAATTTATCATGTCTTTGAAATGACAAACACCCTAAGATCATTGAAAAAGAAACATTTCTTCATTGCTATATTCATAGCGTATCAGTCTTGTGCTCCTCCTAGATCACTTCTCTATCTTGAAGGAAATCCAGGATTAAAAAATACAATTAATGATATAATCGAATCCTCAGAGATTGATTTAAATATGGGTATAAAAATAGTCTCTCTTCGCGATAATAAAACACTATATGCCTACAATAGCCAAAAACTATTAATGCCCGCTAGTACAAATAAGCTATATACCTGTGCAGCTGCATTACACTACCTTGGTAATGATTACACGTTCAAAACCAGCGTATTAAAAAATAATAATAATTTAATTTTGAAAGGCGGTGGTGACCCAGATTTGAAGATAGATGAGCTTGACTCTCTAGCAAAAATGGTCTCAAAATCTGTTAAAAAAGTTGATACACTCTATATAGATGATACTTTTCTAGATTCTTTAAACTATGGCGAAGGCTGGATGTGGGACGAGGGGCCCTGGTGGTATGCAGCCCCCGTTAGTGCACTATCAGTGAATGATAATTGTATAGATTTTTATATTGAGCCTGGCAAAGTTGGTAGATCTGCTAAAATAGATCACTTTCCAAAAACATCTTACATTACTTTTGAAAATAATTCTATAACAGTAGATAATACATTAGACTTTAAAAAAATTGAAATCGATCGGGACTGGGTTTCGAATAAAAATAACTTTACTGTCACAGGTGAAATACTTAATACCACAACAAAAGACACGCTTTTTAGGAATATTTATGATCCGTCATTATTTACTGGAACAATTTTTAAAGAACTATTAAAAAAGCATGGAACACAAGTTAAACAGTTATCGGCAAAGCCTAAGGATCTATCAGATTATAAGGAAATAGCTAACCATAAATCAGACTCACTAATAGTCTCAGCAAAAAACTTGATGAACTCAAGTGATAACCTGACCGCAGAACTTTTTGTGAAATCGATTGGTGCTTTGGACTCTCTGCCCGGAACATGGAAAACTGGGCTTGATAGTGTAAAATCCTTTTTAGCTGGACAAGTAAAAATAGACACCTCACAAATTAGGCTGGCTGATGGCTCTGGCGTTTCTAGGTACACCCTGACTAACTCTGACCAACTCATATCTCTTCTAACATGGATATATAACAGCAAGCACAAAGATGATTTTATATCTACTCTTCCTGGTGGTGGATGGCTAAATAGTACTCTTGAAAAAAGATTAATCAATGAAGGTGGCAAGGTTAGGGCAAAGACTGGTGGACTATCAGGTGCACGTAATTTATCTGGGTATATCGAATCTCCAAAATACGGTCCTGTAGCGTTTTCAATTTTAATGAATGGCTACATAGGCTCTTCTTCAAAATATAGCTATGTCCAGAACCAGATTGTGAAAACAATTATCTATGATTAAACCAAGATTATTAAATAGAAACTCTACTATCGGTATAGTAAGCCCATCTTACTGGCTTGATGAAAAAATTCTCAAAAAAACTGCTAAGTGTTTCAAAGATCTGGGTTACAATATCGAAATTGGTAATAGTAATCTCCTCCAATGTGGACCATTTGCTGGCACACCGCAAGAAAGAGCAGATGATATTAATAACATGTTTGCCAATCCGGACATTGATGCTATTATTTGTGCTCGCGGTGGTTACGGCGCCAATCGTGTTTTACCTCTTTTGGATTATAATCTTATACAGGCAAACCCAAAAATATTCATGGGGTATAGCGATATAACTGCTTTTCTCACATCCATAACCCAAAAAACAGGGCTTATTACTTTTCATGGTCCCATGCTCACCACCTTTAAAAAAGGGATGGTCAATTATAATTTTGATCTCATGGAAAATATCCTGGCTGGAAGTGAATCTGTTACCATCCAATCGCCATCAGGATTACCAGCATGCATTTTAAAACCTGGAAAAGCAAAGGGCCCCCTTTGGGGTGGAAATATGTGCCTATTGGTTAATCGGCTGGGCACACCCGATCAATTAAATACAGCTGGTGCAATTCTATTTATTGAAGATATTGATGAATATTTATACGCATTCGACCGTATGTTGGTACACATGAAAAAAGCGGGCATGTTTGAAAATATTAAAGGTCTCATTATAGGTGAATTGGTTGAGATGAAAGATTATGATGATCCATTTGGGAAATCTACAGATGAAATAGTCATGGATGTATGTGGCGATCTGGATATTCCCATCATTTCGAATTTCCCCTGCGGACATGGAATATATCAAGCGACACTTCCCATTTCAATTCCGGTGCAATTAGATGCAAACTCTGATTCACCCTCTTTAACTTTTTTAGAATCTCCCGTTAAATAAGGAAAAATAAATGCTGAATTACATTTGGTTTGGGATGATGTTTATCGGCGTGGTGGTTGGTTCATTGACTGGTAACATTGATGCGGTAACAGAAGCAGCTATCGATATGGCAAAAGTTGCAGTTAATCTCGCTATCGGCTTAATTGGCATTATGGCACTGTGGTTAGGCATCATGAAAATTGCAGAGGAATCAGGGCTCATCCGAATCATTGCTAGAGGGCTACGTCCCATCACCATTCGTCTTTTCCCGGACGTACCGGACGATCACCCTGCCATCGGGTCTATTGTTTTGAATATGGCAGCCAATATTCTAGGATTGGGTAATGCCGCCACTCCGCTCGGATTAAAAGCCATGGAAGAACTCCAGGAATTGAATCCAAGCAAAGAAACAGCCACCAATGCCATGTGTACTTTTCTGGCAATCAATACATCTAGTGTTCAACTTATTTTGCCAGCAACTGTGGTGGCGCTTATGGGAACCCATTCCAGTCAAATTTTTATTACCACTATTTTTGCCACTGGAATGTCCACCATCGCAGCGATTGTTGCCGTTAAGTTTTTAGAGAAAAGAAAACAATATTTATTTGTGGAAGGAGTTGAAGAATGATTGATTCATTTGTTGGAAGCGTGAATGAAATTTCCAAATACATAATTCCCTTTTTATTGGTTGGAATTCCTTTTTATGGTTTAGTAATTAAAAAAGTGAAAGTGTATGAATCTTTTGTGGAAGGAGCGAAAGATGGCTTCACAATTGCAGTAAGAATCATTCCCTATCTTGTGGCAATTCTCGTTGCTATTGGAATGTTTCGAGCGTCCGGTGCATTGGACTTATTGCTCAATTTCCTGTCACCAGTTTTAACATTGATCGGATTTCCACCAGAGAATCTGCCATTGGCATTAATGCGACCATTATCCGGGAGCGGTTCTTTGGGATTATTAACCGATCTGATCAATGTACATGGTCCCGATTCTCTTATTGCCAAAATTGGTGCCACCATGTACGGTTCTACAGAAACCACTTTTTATGTTTTGGCAGTTTATTTTGGTTCAGTGGGTATTCGGAAAACCCGTCATGCGTTGGTAGCAGGACTATTTGCGGATGCAGTTGGCGTATTAAGTGCCGTTTATATTTGTCAATATCTTTTTGGTGGGATTTGATATCGAAATCAGAATAAAACAAACGGAATTACGCAATGAAATCAAATAAACGATTTATTTTTACCTCGATTATATGCGTCTGTATTCTTATACAATGCTCTTCCAAAAACCGCATTTCAGATCTTTTTAACCATGGTATTGAAAAGATTGGTCGAAAATATATTTTTGACAAATCATTAGTAGTTTATCAAGTTGATCTAAAAAATATTGGTGGAAAGTGGACTGTTTCTGGTATGACGAGCCATGCACTCGCTTATCAAGAAATAAATATTTTTTCGGACTCGTTATTTCAAAAAAATGGTTATATAAATAAAATTGTCTTATTACCTGATTCTGAATTGGGTGATAGTTCATACGCAATTATTAATGTGAGTGTTACACCCATTCGAGAAAAACCCAGCCACGCATCACAGATGGTAGATCAAGCCATTATGGGATATCCGATTCGATTATTAAAACAAGAAGATGGGAAGTAATGTCATTAAATCAAGAAAGTTATGTCTGATAAAATAAAATTACTCATTATCTCAATAATACCATCTTCTTCGTTTGCTTAAACTCCCCTGCTTGTACTGTATACAGATATAATCCATTAGATACTGGCTCTCCAAGGTTATTGATGGCATTCCATTGGATTGATTTGTAACCAGCGGTTTGCTGATCATTTATAAGTGTTTTTACCACTCGCCCAATCATATCGGTGATAGTGATAGTGACCATAGCATCTTCTGGCAGGTTGTAGCGGAGGGTTGTGGTGGGGTTGAAGGGGTTGGGGTAGTTCTGGTGCAATGAAATACCAGCTGGATGGTTTCCATTATCTACAGCTATATCCAAATAATTCAATTCAATATAATCGCAAACACCTCGAACCATGGCATATGCTGTGGAATCATACAGTCCCGCTTCTTCACAGTTCATATCTTCATAGGTTAAAGCCATCACACTCTGCCCATGAGTCATCCACCACCAGCTTTCAGGATATTGATCAGGTGTTCCAGATGTCCAGCTGACAAAATAGTCCCAATTTTCAAATCCACCTGAAAAATAAGACTGTATACCACTGATAAACTGTTGTTCCAGGACAGCATAGTTTTCAGATGTTCCAGCTACATCATGGTAGACAAAATAGCGTGTACATGCATAAGCAGAATGCATGTTTAATGCAACTTCCACGGGATTGTTGGTCGTCATCAGTTCAATGAACCGGTTTTTCAACACGGCCACCTCCGGTTCCAAGGGTTCGTCGTCCCAGCCGCTCTCGATATCCACACCATTGGCATTTTCACGGGCAAATCCTAATTCCACACCATCCGGGTTGTACATGGGAATGATGTGAAAGACACAATTTGCCCGTACAAATTCTGCGAAGGGGGAATCGGAGAGCAACAGATTGATAATTTCATTCGTAACCCAGAAAGATTCTTCCTCACCGGGATGGGTGCGTGCATGGATATAGACACGATGATTGGAACTCAACTCTGGATTCTCAGAGATAGTCAATTCCCAAAGAGCTCGATTTTGGACCGAAGCGCCTATTGAATCAATGGTTACATATGGGCTTTCTCCCCAGCGTTCCAGGTCCACAAGTAAACTATCATATCCATACCCCCAGTTATGACTTTCTCTTTGTAATGCTGGTTCATGCTCCGGAATGATTCCGCATTTATGATGTATAGTTTGCCCTAATGAAAATGAAAAAAGAAAGATAAGGGTAAAAGTATGTTTCATTATTTAACCTCCAAAAAGAATATCAGCAATTTGATCGGCAACATCTTTTGGACTGCCTGAATTTCGATTGGTCAAGATGACGATACTCAATTCTTCATCCGGATATCGATGATAAACATTTCGAAACCCACGGGTACTTCCGGTATGGCCTGCACGGTTTCGATTTCTATATGTATCCAAAACCCAACCAAAGCCATAACCCGTTTCTGCTCCGTTAGATAATGTTCCGGATGTAAATACCTCCTGCAGAATATCCTGTGGAAGAATTGAATTTGTATAAAGCCCTTGGTCCCATTTAAATAAATCGTCAATGGAAGTATAAATACCACCATCACCCAAAACTGCACTGGTGAGACTCTGATCGTTCATAACGTAATGATCACCAGAATAGGAATATCCATAGGCTCGGCTTGGTACTGTCGATATGCCCTCTTCAAAGGCTATACTTCCCGCCATATTCAATGGTATAAAAATATTTTCTGATAAAAAATTAGCAAAACTCAATCCGGAAACTTGCTCCACAATCATGGCTAAAACAGCATAGCCAGAATTACTGTATTGATATTCTGACCCGGGCATAAAATAGGTAGAAGTTTGTTCCATCATCATGTTCAGCACATCATCGTCATGAATTTGTTCTGTGACGTTATCTGGTATCAATGAAAAATAATCCCGTAATCCGGATGTGTGATAGAGTAAGTGTCGTATTGTAATTTCATTACCGTAATCTGGAAAATCCGGAAATAGACCAGTTAATGTTTGTTCATAATTTAATTGTCCCCTGCTTTGCAAAATCATGATGCACATGGCTGTGAATTGTTTGGTAATCGATGCCAACCTGAAATTTGTTCCAGATATGATTGGAATATCCTCTTCCAGATTGGCCAACCCATACCCCTTTGAATATATTATATACCCATTCTCAATGATTGTCAGCGCCGCACCCGGCCCATTTACCAGGTTATAATCTGACATTAATGAATCAATAACCGCACTATCCAATTCGACCATGTTATTCTCTATCTGATCGCAGGATGAAAACATCATGCTGAAGAAAAACATGCCGATTAAAATATAATAACCCTTTAGCATATACTAATTATTGAAGCAACAAAGGTTGGGTAGTGGCAAGAAGAAATCAATAATGGTTTCTGTAGATATAAAGTTAATGGATTTTTCTGGATGCACCCTAAACCTGCTAACATCAAAGAAGATGTAGCCTAACAAGCCTTTCTAAATCTCCCACCGTTTTTTTTAAGATCCTTTTCTCCAAACCATTATGAAAGACTGGTCACACCAATCCGGCTTTCAGATTTTAGCATGTTAGGCTTAATCATTTAGAAACAATTTGGTTATTTTATCTTGGAGACGTTTATATGGTTTTGCTGATCCGGTATAACCATTCATTAGTATGGAAAATGCTAAAGGCCCATATTGTTCTGAAAATATATAACCTGATAAACAACTTACCCCGGACAAGTGTCCTGTTTTGGCCCTGATCTTTGAATCAGAAAGTTCCAACCGGTCTTTTAGGGTACTTTTGGAACCACTGCTTGGAAGAGTGTAAATGAATTCATCTTTTTTATTACTGTGATACATATAGGATAAAAGTTTAACGAACTGGTCCGCACTGGAAAGATTATAACGGGATACACCTGACCCATCCGCAAGATGCAGTTCAGATGTATCAATACTGGCGGAATCAGCCAAAAAAGTCTTAATGACTTTTAAACCACCTTGCCATGTACCCACTGTAGTATCGCTCACCGACATGGTTTTGGTAAATAATTCTGCCGTCAGGTTATCACTCTCGTGCATCAAGTTATGAGCTGAATATAAAAGGGAATCAGATATATGTACTGTGATCAGGGATCCATTGGAAACGCCCGTACTCACCGCAATTTTTTTAACATCTACCCCATATTTACTCAATTGTTCCTTAAAAACAGTTCCCGAAAATAACACAGGATCAAATATGTTTCTCTGGAACGTGTCTGTAGATGCAGTATCTAGCACTTCTCCACTGATGGTAAAAAGATTGGTTTCCCCTGCCCAGTCACGATCGATCCTGATTTTTTGGAAATCGATGGTATCATTTACTGTGGTTGATTGATTTATCAGATGTATATATTCTGTTTTCGGAACCATCTCAACTTTGACTGGCTGACCCACTTTTCCCGGATCCACATAAAAATCGATACAATTATCATTAACAGAAAGCGCACTGATGGGTGCAGCATACCACCAGGCTCCTTCGTCCCACATCCATCCCTGGCCATAATTGAGGGAATCCAGGAGTGATCCATCCAGAAACAGAGTATCAACAAGATTAATATTTTTTGCTGTCATCCTTGCCAGGGAATCCAGCTGATCGATAGTCAGATCCGGGTCGCCGCCACCCTTAAGAATTAAATCATTACCGCGTTGCAGTACAGATGTTTTAAATCTGTAATCAGAACCAAGCTCTTCCAAGACCGTGGCACAGGTATAAAGTTTATTATTGCTGGCGGGAAGAAGGAGCTTTTGACTGTTTAGAGAATACAATGTTTTCCCGGCTGTCAAAGATACAATTTTGATACCCATGTTCCCATCCAGTCCAGATGAAGAGATCAGTTTGTTAATATTTTTCTTAATAATAAAACTGCCGCTGTTATCGAAAAGAACTTTATGGGGTGAACAGGATATCACCCAAAAAAGAAATGCTAAAAAGAGAAATCTTTTATTCCTCATTGAATATATTTTGTGAAAGGTTTCAAAAATATGTGATTTCAAATTTATGGCTATTTAATGAAAAGAATTTTTTTGTTTTTAATCTTTTACCATCTCTTTCAAGTTGAATGAAATAAGGTCCGGATGTTAACACTCTATCAAATTTTATTGATATGGGGAAAAACTTACATTTTAAATGGCGGGAACGCCTGGGAATCGAACCCAGATAACCTATAATAATAACTGCATTTACGGGATAGTGTGACCATATCGTGACCAATCTAATATTTAATAAAATGTTTCATTGTTTAATTTACCCCAACCCCACTTTTTTACAAAGAGGTGGGTTAATCCTTTATATAACGAACAGCTTTCCCCACGCTAATTCGTAGCTGGTATACACCAGAATTACTGGTATCTTCAGGAGTTATGCCAGAGAAG
>Ga0208409_1000263_pt1 | contig 23813 bp, 12 predicted proteins | sample ETNtaG_29_FD_185784 | JGI IMG/M metagenome (GOLD analysis project Ga0208409, IMG submission 185784) | Marine microbial and viral communities from oxygen minimum zone, Eastern Pacific Ocean - ETNP201406SV201 (SPAdes) (version 2) | ecosystem: Environmental > Aquatic > Marine > Oceanic ...
TCTGCGGATGGTTGTGTCAATCCAGCCATTGTACCGGCATCATCAGAGGCAACATCAAACGAATGCATCATTTCACCTGTTTGATAGTTAAATCGATAAAGTTTATTTGTTGAATAAATAATATTACCGTCGGGGTCAAGACACATTCCTGTACCACTGTAAGTTAGCGTGTCTCCACCCGGAAATCTGATAGGTGAAAATGATGCGTGCGCACCAGCCGGTGTAAATACATGAACTGGACGAACTGATACAGTATCAATTCCACCCGCGCCATCATCGACGAATAATGTATCTCCTGCAATAGGACCATACATTGCAACCCAAACGTTTCCATCCGGCGCTACAACAGTGCCATGAATTCCAAAACCATCGTCTCTAGCTAATTCATAATCATAGAAAACACTTTGAAATTGCCAATCATCAGCCATTAAGCTGATAACAAACAACGGTAAGAGTGCTATTCTTGATAACCATTTAGTCATAATTGACTCCTTTGTTTTTGTTTTTATTAAAAGTATGTAAAACAATTCGGTTACTCTAATTATAAATACTTAGAGTAAACCATAAGTTAGTTTAATAATGATATTATCTTATTACAACAAACTTTTTAATAATAGACTCACCTTTTTGGAGCAATACTTCGCCGGTATTTTCATCTATCATTTTTTCAGTAACCTTTATATTTGCCAGATAAATACCACTGATGACTATCTGTCTTGTGGAGGTAACAGAATCCCAAGTTTCATCACCGCTGCCATCATTATGATTAATGATCTTAATCAAATCTCCTCTTTCAGTATAAATTTTTATTTTGCATTGAGGCGGTATATTCAAAAACATAATTTTATTTTTTTCACCAGGATACTGCAATCGTGATGCTCCAATATGAAATGGATTTGGAACTATGCGAATTTCATCAAGATGATTACCTGCTTTACGCCTTAAAAATGCAGGAGTTGTAGTTTTTGTATAAAACCGACTACTCATGAGTGGGCCTGTTGGATTAGCCAATCCGGATGTATTATTTGACCCGTCATTATAAGCTACTAAATAATAATAATATGAAAACCCTCTTACCGGCGTCAGATCATCAAATGAATAAACATCCGGACTTCCATTATAGATTTCTTCATATGTAGTGTCCGATTTTCCGACAGATCTGAATATTTTATATCCGGCAAAACCAAATTCGTTTTCTGAGGGACTTGGTTCCCAAGACAAGTAAATTCTATCTCCTCCGGATTTGACATCAAATAACGTGGGGGGCAATGGCGGTTGAGGAATCTCCATGTTCAGATCATAATTCCGTTTTGCTCTGCCAAATGTCAATAAAAGAGAATCTTTCCCAGTAAAAACCCATGAATTTTTATAAATTGTTTTATCAGTCGTTTCACTTCCGTCGGGTAAAATAAACGGACCATTATCGCTTGAATTATCATAAGCTTGTTTCCATCGGGAACCAATAATTTCACACATTTTTCGGCTCAAACCATTAATACCTTCTGCTTCAACAATCGTAATACTTTCACCGTGAGCTAAATCGAAAGGGCCGTATGTCATCATTACATTCGTACCTCCACCATCATTATGGCTTGTGTAGGGGTCTGATGAATGAATTAAATAATCATTTTCTTCACCCAAAGTTGTTTCGTCAAATCGATCCGTGCCTCCCAATCCTTCATGAGGATTGCCGCTTAACATATTATACACTTTAGACATATTTAATTCATCGGTTGATTGAAGATTTCCTACTTTCGGATAAGTGTCACCGGCATGCCATCCTAAAAATGCAGGTTGTTCAGGATCATCTGTAGTATCATTTGCAGTTTTATCAACATGCAAAACAACTGACCCAACATGATGTGGAGATGTTAATCGCCCATTTCCTCTGATATTCGGAGCGCCAATATTATTGTATCCGTTAACATGTGATTGTCCCGCCCAAGAAAATCCGCTACGCAGCCAATCAACAATAGGATTAGATTCATCAACAACATCGTTCATGTGTTCGGTATAATTTTCGCCCCGAACCGTTACCCACGAATGCTTACCCCATGATTGTCCATCCCCAATATTTAATGTACCTTCTCTGCCGCAACTATATCGCGTTCCCCATCCAATCCGTATACCATTCAATGGGGCGTTTAATTCAATCTCATCATCCCAATCTGTATTCCCAGTATTCGTAAATGTAAATTCCTTGATAAAATAATTATCATGATATTGTTGGCTAAACACATAAATCTTACGAGTCATTGTTAATCCCATTGACGTATTGACCACATTCGTAATAATTCTATCAGCAATTTGGTCTGGATTTATTTCATCGATTTCATCGGCATTCACGGCATGAATATCACGGCCATCCACATAGACTGTGGGTATATTAAATTTTGCTGATTGGGTTAATTCCATGGGAAAAAGAGATAGTCCGACATAATCCAGAGCAAAATAAATACCATAATGTCCCCAATCATAACCGGTAGCATCCTCGAAATTTTCAGCAGCAATCCACGTCCGCTTTATCACAGAATTATCCTGATAGGGATAATCCGCCGGCCATCGCAACCCTTCATAATACGAATTATTCCACGCCCTTTCAGAACCATAAGCAGAAAAATGGCTCTGTAATGAGCTTACTTTTACGTAGCGCGTTTCAGTCTCCGCCACTTGGCCAAAAGCAAACCCAATCATTAAAATTGATACGTGATATAATTTTATCATAAACTAAAATGCAAGTGTGAAACCAAAGGTTATTTTTACTGGATCAAGAAATGTAAACGCTTTTATGTTGGGCATATCAATGTACGATTTTATCTGTTTCCGTTTGTCATTTCTTGCCCGTATTTCAGGATCATTGTCCGGATTATGTTCCAAGGGGTCATATTCAACATCCCAATCTCTGTATTCCCCCACTCGATCGGTTCCTTTTTCCGCATCTTCTTCCCAAGAAAAATTTAACGATTCTATATAATCCAAATAATCATAGTAATCAGAAAATCCGGCAGAACTCAAAAATTTTGAATTCAATGCATTGCTTACATCGATAAAAATATCCGCTCTTGCAGATTTAATTTCAATTGTTTTGCTGAATTTCAAATTCACATTATATCGGTCTTTCCATTGAATATTATCTACAACTCCCGGGATAGAATTGGGATTATACGTGGCATATGTCCCTGTATTATAGGTGCCGAGGATATTTAACATCCACCCGCCCAGAGGTCTGAAATTTTCAAACATACGAGGTCCATAATTTTTTGGAATGGCGAATTGGAGATTTCCTCTCCAATAGGGTAATGGATGGGGACGTTCCTGATATGGATTCGACTGGAGATATTCCTGTTGTTCTTGTGGGTCTTGATAGTATTCAGTTAACCCAAAATAACCGAAAGATCGAACCATGTAGGTATAATTGATAAAACCGGTTATCCATTTACCCATTTTTTTATGAACTGTTAATTCCAACCCACGAATATCTTCGTATTCATTGTTCATGGCTTTATTATAGGAAACTGACCGACCCATATTTCCATAGTAAACCCAGTTAGGTTCATCCGTAACATTTTTGTAATATGCAGATAAGTTGATCAAATATGCTTTCCACGATTGTGAATAACCCAATTCGTAGGCAATGGTTTGTTCGAAAACCATATTTGGATTTCCCATATAAGTTACTAATCCATTGGATTCCCGTTGAATTCTAAAACGGTATGATGATGCCGGTTCACTTTGAAAATGTCCGTAATTAAAATACAGTTTTGATGACTCTGTGATTGGATGGGAAATACCCAATCGCGGACTGACTTTAAAGACAGGTTTAGAATCTTCTGTCGGAGCATCACTTTCGATTAAATCCCCGTTTCCCTGTTCGTAATATTCATCAAAATCCTCCAACACATAATGAATCGTATTGGCATCTATATAATCGAATCGTAATCCTGCATTTGCGATAAATCCCTCATACTCAAGTTTATCCTGTATATAAAATCCGGCACGGATTGGTTTAGTATTATATTCTAAACTGCGGTTCCATGTATTCATGGAGGGATTTTCCGTAAATGATTTGATATCATAATTATTTAACACCAATTGAATTCCTGTTTTTACTTGATGCCTTACATTCATTTGGCGAGTCAAATCAAATTTCAACATAACTGTTGAATTCACACTTTGATCACGACCTAAATTCATCCAGCCGCCCAATATCATTCCGTCAATGCCGGTTACGCCATATCCCCAATATCCAAAAGGAGCTTCATCTGCAAAATAACCCGGTATTATTTCATATGTTTTCGATGTATCACGATCTGTAAGTTGAAATGTATTGTATTCATTTTGAAAATACTGGAGTGTAAAATCATAGAACATTTTTGTATTCAGCATATGGTTTATCTTTACACCAAACATCACTCTGTTTATATCTGTAGGGCTATAAAAACCCGGTACAAATAAAACGGCATTACCACTGCTGCTATTGGTTAAATCTGCTACGGAAAAAGTGTTCTCCAGAACATACCCTGTGGGAGTCGTTTTCCAATTGAATGGGGAGGAGGATTGGGTTATTCCTATAAGACCCATCATCGTTAATTTCATTTTATCAGATAAATTACTGGTCAGTTTTACGTTTAAAACATCATCATTATAACTATCGCGGGACAAAGGAAAAACAAACATATTTTGACGTGAAAAATAACTCAAATGGAATCGCAATTTCCCCAAATAATTATATAACACGGGGACAGGTCCCCCGACAGCAAAGTCCATCGTATAATCCGGTTTAGTGATGGCACCATTTCTACGATGCTGCCATTTAAATATTTGCTGTAATGCCTGTGGCGTTAAATTATTGCTGGGATCATTATCGGAAAACGTTGCTTCAGAAATGGAATTCCATCCTTCAAAAGAAGGATATTGTTGCAGAGTATAACTATCCCAATTACCATTCGCTGTGCCAGCCCAACATACATCATCGTCTAAATAGGGTCGCAAGAAATAGGACGATGTACTATAAATCGATTCGCCAAAATGTTTGGGAGCAGGCGGACTTAAACGTATGGTCATTTTCGATGAAATTTTATTAAATCCACCATCATCGGTTATAACATTTATAATTCCCGACCGGATATTGCCGTATTCGGCATTAAAGCCACCTGTTTGAACTTGGACTTCCTTAATGGAATTCAAGCTAATTGATGAAAACGGATTATTAGATCGTTCATCATTTAACAAAAATCCATTTATCATAACAGCCGTTTGATTTTGACCTCCTCCTCGAATGGATAATCCTTGTACTCCTGCCTGATATCCAATTGCTTCAGAAAATGTTGATACAGGTAATTGAGATATATCTTGATTACTGTAATCCATCCGACTAGAAAAGACATCGTGAATTACCAATGGCTTTTTTGCTTCCACAACTACTTCATTCATTTCGATGGTTTCTTGAAAAAGCGAAAAATTGATTATCGTTGTCTGGTTCATAACAACCTCAACTTGGGTTATCTTTACTACAGCATAACCAATCATTGAACTTTGGATTGAATATGTTCCCGGCTCGATATTTATGATTGAATAATATCCGTTTATATCTGAAACCGTTCCTATATCATGCCCAAAGAGAACTATATTGACGCCAACAAGAGGCTCACCGGTCTCATCATCATTTATTCTACCATTAATTTTTCCTACCACCCCGCCAAATAAAAAATTGGATAGAATTAAGAAGATAAAAAATATAACAGAGGAAAAGGATTTCCCCATTATGCAATTCCTAATAAACTATGGACGACCGTAATACGGAGCACCAAATACCGACATTTCTAAACGATAAATAGCACGAGAACTACCTCGATAATTCAGGTATAAATAGTTTCCAGCACCCCACGTCATTTTAACAATTGGACCAAAAACAATTTTAGGATATAGTAAGTCGAAGCTACCATCCACATCCACAGTCGCAACTCCAATATTACCATCGGATGAAATATACATTTTCCCTGTTTCATCAAAAGTTAAACATGTGATTTTTGAATCACTGCCACTTGTTTCGATCCAATCCAAGACTAATTCCTTTTCTCCTAATGATCCCGATGAAGATGTAATTTGATTTTTCCAAATGCCCATCGAGGGAATTTCTTCATCCTCACCAAGATAATTACCGGCAACATACAGATAACCATTATACACACGAATTGCTACAATATTAATTTCGGAATAATCGGCAGTTGTAGTGGACGTCAAATCTGTTTGGACGGTATAAATTGCATTCCCACTTCCACCACAATATAGATTTCCATTTACATCAAAATCTAAATCGGCAATATTTCCGGGGAGTTCACCAAAAGAAGGACTTCCGGAAAATAAATTTTGTTTTATAAGATATGGATAAAAACTATCTAAGTAATACATATCATTATTTGGCCCAATTCGCATACTCGAAGGAGTAGGTAACATTGAATGAATAAATGAACTATCCCTTTCAGCATCGGGAGGTGATAGTTTTTCAATATCTCCCTCAGGAAGGACAGATAAACCAACATAGAGATTTTCATCATTATCTGATTCCAAACCCCAAGCACTTTCTTCGAATGGATCAAAATTGCCATACTTGATAATTCTGGGATATAATGTATAATAACGATCGTATTCGCCAAAAAGAAATGCGCCCTTAACTGATACTTTTATATTTATACTATCTGCCAAGATGTTTGGCGGACTTACAATTATTTCCGTTTTTGATACTCCAAGAATTTCTCCAAATTCAGAGTTAAAATATACAAGAATATCATTTTCATTCGAGCTGAAATTTTCTCCATAGATTGTAATTATATCTGAACCCGCAAAGGCACTGTCAGCCGGGGAAATGGATGTAATAATAGGTGTAGGAGCCCCTTGATCATTAGGATCCCAAATATCTTCAGGATACTGATCATCATCACAACTTGTAAAAAAAATAGCCATAATTAAAATGGGGGAAAATAATTTTTTCAAATATAATAATGTCAAATTCATATTATTAAAAGAGTGATAAATTTATTGAAAGACGCTGAACATTATCAAAAACACCAAAAGGAGTGTAAGCATAATCTACACTTATAAATAGAGGTCCCACATGCTTTTGGACGCCAAAACCTGCTGTAATATTTTGCTCATCATAATTCAATAAATAACCCGTTCTAATATTTATCAAATCAATCATTCTATACTCCATACCAATATTGACCCTTTCACTATAAGATCTCGGATGTAACGCGTCAACGGATAAAATTAATTGATGAACTAATGATTTTGATGGCAGGAAATCCATTAAATTCATTGAAGCGCCAATTGTAAATGTGAGTGGTAATTGAAATCCTTCAGTATAGAATTTTGTTTCTTGAGAAAAATTTCGAACAGACATTCCAAACGAAAAACTTTTCCAACCTGTTTCATAAATCGTCCCAAAATCAAACGCAACAGCTTCTGCAATATTCTTTACTACAGATTGAGTTGTGTCAGATTCAGGTACAACATTTTTTCCTAAATATTGGGATGCTGTTTTTATTTGTCCTCCCACAGAAAATTTATCAGATAACGATTTAGCATATCCCAACCCTAGAGCCATCGCAGATGGATTTAGAATTTCAGTGTCGATAAATCCTTGAGAATTATCCCAAACCATCGTTCCTTGGATTTCACCATAATCAACATGCACAAAACTAATTCCAAATACACCATATTTGCCATTTGATGGAGAAGTCGATACACTTATTGCATTATGATTTATTCCGGCAATCCATTGATTTTGACTCAATGATGCATCAACAAAACTTTGCTGACGCGACATTCCAGCTGGATTAAAAAACAGAGATTTGGATTGTCCGAATATGGTAGTCATAGCATCACCCATGGCACCAGCCTTTGCATCTGAACTAACACTCAAAAACTGAAAACCGGTTTGTGCCAATTTTTTATCTGCACCTATTAATAAAGACGTTGATAATAATGTTATTAAAAAGCTGTATTTTAATGTAAATAATTTATTCATTATCCATAACCACAAATAGTGTTCGCGTCAATTTTCCTCCTGTTATTCTCATTAGATAATCACCTGAAGTAAGATTAAATACATATCGAGTCTTCATTTCAGGGCAGTCCGAAACCGTGATTAAATCTAAGGTTTGTGTTTCGGGTGACACTTTCTGTCCGTTGTTTTCAAAAAGTAATATATCTAAAGATTCATTTGTTGCAATCAATGTTTCGCCAGATCCGTTTAAAGACAGATAACATGTATCTCTGCTAATGAGGACTGACCATGGACTTGCACTGATATTAATTATACTGGAGTCTAATGATTTTATATATTCAATCGAATCAGACATCGTTGCAAAACTTGTATCTAATCCAATAGCAATATTTTTTACAGCCAATGAATCTGAATTTAATCGTTCACATACAAGCTTATCCATTTGGCTGATTGAAAATGATTCTTCTTCATAATCATCACACCCAATACACAGAACATAAATGAAAAACATAAAAAATATGTGTTCTTTTTTCATTATCTAATCACCATAAATTTTCTTATTGTACTTTCGCCCTTTGGTGTTTCAACATGTGCAATATACAATCCGCTTACCACAACTTGCCTGGATGAAGTTAATGAATTCCACGCTTCATCACCGCTTCCGTCATTATGTTCAATTGTTTTTATTAAATCACCTCTTTCAGTAAAAATTTTTATGGTACATTCACCCGGAATATTCAAAAACATTAGTCTGTCCGGAGCAGAAATTCCATATTGCAAATCTCTACTGGCAATATTGTATGGATTAGGAACAACTCGTAATTTTTCTAATTCTCCGGGGGAACGTTTTAAAAAGGCAGGTGTATTCGTAATCGTAAAAAATTTACTACTTGTTAAAGGGACACCATTATTTTGTGATCCATCATCCATTCCTTCTAAATAATAATAATAATCAAATCCTCTGGTTGCTGTTTTGTCATCAAAAGAATTTTCACCTGGAGCAAAGTCCCAAATCTGAACAATGCTTTCATCTAAATCTGTAATTTCACCTGTATTAATATCGTAATAAAAAATGGTCGTATCTGGCTTAAACTTAAACCGTGTTAATCTGTAACCACTAAAACTCGGATAACTTTCCGCATTATTTGACCATTCTAAAGCAATACGATCCCCCCCTGAAGAAACTGAAAAATCTGTTGGTGGTGGCGGTGGTGAAACAATATCAAAGTTTGATTTAAAGTTTTCTCTAGCACGCTTGAATGTTTTTATCAATGAATCTATCCCCGTAAATACCCAGGCATTTTTATAGCCATCATTTCCGGATTGAGGTCCGCTATAATTTGTCATCATGTATTGTTGAATATCAGAAGGATTTGGTGGAAAATTATCTGTATTGATATCATTCTTCCAGTTAATTCCAACTTCATAGGCTTTTTTTCGATCAATTCCAGCAACTGCTTCTGCAAAAATAATGCGAATACTATCACCGGGAAATAATGTATAGGGGCCATAACCCACACCTTGAGAAGTACCACCGGGATTGTTTGCACCCCCAGGGCTAAAAATATCTGCATATCCGGAACCGACCTGTTCCGCTTGGTTTTGATCAGGATGTCCTTGAGCCATATAATTATATTCTTTTGTCATACGAACTGGATTATATTGGTCATTTCCTGCATCCGTTAAAGGATCATCGGAGAGCATATACCAAGTTGTAGAAGGTTGATTCAAATCATCTGTTGGATCTGATGGACTTTTATCTGCGTGAATGGTAACAACACCTGCAAATTGCGATGCACCAAGGCGACCATCACCTGGTTCATTTGGACCTCCAATATTATCAAAATCCGCTTTGGAGTGATATCCATGCCAAGAAAACATGGCTCTAATAATTTCCCCATCATCATAAAACTGATCAACAATAGCCATTGGATCTTCAGGATTTTCTCCAATAACTTCATTCATAGTATTATGTCCCCATGCAGCACTTTGGGGTAGCCAATTCCCATCGTAGACCATCCCTTCTCGACTGATAGCATACCTATATTGAAAATAAGCCATAAACCCATTTACCGTTTGTTCATATTGTGTTTCGCATTCAGGATCGTAACAACCGTTATTTTTAAAAAGAATATCATAAATAAAGTAATTCTGGTGATCTTGATGAGCAAACGCATAAATTTTACGAGTCATTTCTATACCCATAGATGTTTGGACTTTATTTACGATTAACCTTTCCGACGGTAATGACTCGTCAATCACATCCACAACATCTGTATAAATCAAATTCGATGCGGGAGTACCATCTACAAAAACTCGGGTATGGTCATATTTCCCAAACATAGTAATATCAACAGGCATCGTTTCATTTTTAACATCAATAAACCTTGGACCTATGTGAACAACTTTATGATCAAAGATATTATCCACTTTGGGATCGTAAAAATTTTCAGCGCCCAACCACATGGCTTTTGCAGCTTGATTATCTTGTACCGAATAAAATGCAGGCCACCTTAATCCATCCTGTTGATCAGTTATTTGACCTGTTCGACCTACTTCAATCTCACAACCTGCTTCGGAAAACCAGTTGTGCATATCTCCAATTGCAATCCATTTGGTTTCTTCTGCTATTAGACTATATGTCATACTAATAAAAATAGGTATAAATAATAAATTTAATTTCTTCATAGGTTAAAAATCGTATGAAATGTTAATTCCCATAAAAATATCTCTTGGATTTAGAAAAACGTAATGATCAATATTAGGCATATCAATATATGCTTTATTTTCTATGACCCAATCATAATAACTTTGATCCACATTTGCCCAACCAATCTCTTCAGTCCATTGCATATATTCATTTGTTTCGCCATCATAATAAATTGGTCTGGTACTTGGATTGGTAACACTATTAACATTTGATACCCATTCCATAGGAACAAAGTCAATATCATCTTCTCGCACATCCCCGGGGACATCTTTTCCATCAAAATTATGATACCCTAATTCACTAGCGATTTTATCTGACATATGTAAAGATTGCATATAATAATTATAATCAAAGCCATCTTCAAATCCATAACCTGAAAACGATTTCGTATTTAGTGCATTGTAAATATCAGCATAAAATTTCAACCGGAGATTCCCCACATAAAATGATTTCGCAATTTTAATATCAACATTATAATTATTCTTATATTGAACATTGTATTCTACTCCCGGAACATTGTTTGGATTATATGTAAACCAACTTCCTTCCTGCCAGAAAGAAATTAAATTCAAATGCCAATCACCCAGTATATATTGTTTAGCAATTTGTGGACCAAACTTTATTGGAGTATGAAAATCAATAATAGATTTAATTTTAGGAATTGGGCGAGGTTTGGATTGCTTCGGATTTTTAGATAGATAATCCCTCTGGTCAGCAGGATTCTCAAAAAATTTCTTAACATCATAATAACCGGATGTATTTACTCTATATTCATAATTAACATTACCCGTTATCCAATTTCCCTGAACTTTTGATAAATCAAGTTCGAATCCTCGGATATCTTCATAACTATTAGCCGTCAATTGATAATAAATTACTTTACTGTTGGCGCTAATATATTGAGTATAATCCTGCTGATCCGAAATATCTTTATAGTAGGCTGAAATATGAACTAAAAATAAATTATTTAATGCATGATCATAGCCTAATTCATATGAAATGGTTTTCGCCAAGAGCAAACTAGGATCACCCATATTAATGACTTCATTACCATTACCCCGTCGAATTCTATACAAATCTTGAGCAATGGGCATTTGACGATAATGGCCATAATTAAAATATAATTTAGATACCTCTGTTATTGGATGTGATATAGCAAGACGAGGACTTAATGTAATGTTGGGCTTAATGGTTTCCTTGGTAAATCCATCTTCATTTTCAGGTGAATAATTTGTTGAAAAGAAGTCCTCGTCATATACGTCTAAAACAACCCATTCCCCATTGGGATTTACATAATCTAAATTAAACCCTGCTGTTGCAACAAAACCTTTATACTCTAATTTATCTTGTATATAAAATGCTAAACGATACGGATTTTGACTCATAGACGTCCAGTAATTTCCCTCCGGGAGAAACTCATTTCGTGAACCAAATTCTAATCTTAAATCACTCGAAATATATTCAAATCCAGTTTTAATTTGATTTGTTGAATTTATTTGTGATATCCAATCAGCTTTTATAGTGATCGTGCTAATTGTACTTGTGTCTCGAGAAGTACTAATTGCTCCACCAAACGCTAACCGACCTTCCACACTAAAATACGGGGAGCCCCAAAATCCATCTGGAGAATCATCTACAAAATACCTGTCAAATATTTCGTTGTCTTTTGTCGTATCACGCTTTGTTCCATGCCATGTATAATAATCTTTATAATCATGTTTAATCAAAATTTTGTAGAATGTTTTTGAACTTAATTGATGGGTAAGTTTTAAAGCATTTGTCCGGTTCTTAACTAAAGTAGGTGACCAGTATTCATTCGTGAATAATCTCCAGGGCATTGTAAATCCCCGCCTATTAACTTGTGAAGCCAAATCCCAAACATCATTCATAATGGATGTTCCTCCGCCTCGCGACAACGTCGTGCCTTGAGCTTCACCATTTAAAAAAGAATACGTTAATTTCATTTTATTTGAAAGATCTGACGTCAGCTTTAAAAAAGAAGAGGAACGATTCAAACCACTTCTTGATACTTCGTACAGATATTCATCTTGTTCAATCATGGTAGAAAAGTAAAATCGAAGATTGCCCAGTTTTTTAGAAATTAAGGGTACAGGTCCTCCAAATCCAGCATCTATGTTAAAATCCGGATTTGCTATTGCACCATTTTTACGATTTTCCCATGAGAATAATTTTTGAGCTCCGGAAGGAGATAAATCATTCTTCGGGTCACTATCTGCCAAAGTTTGTTCTGACACACGATTCCAGCCTTCAAATGTTGGAAATTGGCGTTGAGTATATTCATCCCAAACACCATTCTCTGTTCCTGACCAAGCTACATCATTATCGAAGTATGGCCTATTCCAAAATGAATTTTTATCATAAGGAGACATGCCAAAATGCTTTTGTCCCGGCGGACTGTTTCTAAATGAAATGGAACCACTGTATTTATCTGCCGATCCTTCTTTTGTTACTACATTTACTACACCGGAACGAACATTATGATATTCTGCACTAAACCCACCGGTTTGGACACTAATATCCTGAATTGAACTTAAAGGAATACTTGTTGTGGGGTCGCTGGTGCGTTCATCGTTTAAAACAATTCCATCCACCATAAACATGGTTTCGTTATAACTACCTCCTCGAACAGAAAATCCTGAAATTCCAGCTTGCAACCCGATCACATCTGAAACGCTACTAACGGCTAACTGATCGATATTTTCAGATGAAATACTTTTTTGACTGGCAGCAACATCCACTCTTACGAGCTTTTTTTCAGCAAGAACTTGAACTGTTTCTCCTTCAATTACTTCCGTAGATAACTGAATATCAATAGATGCAGTCAAATCAATTTCAACTCGTACATTGCTTACTGAAACAGAGGAAAATCCAATCATTGTTGCTTTTAATTCATGTTTACCAGGTTGGACATTCAATATAACATAATATCCATTTTCATCAGAAGCTGCACCTTGGTAAGTACCCTTGATTTGAATATTGACTCCGACAAGAGGATCACCCGTTGCTCTATCAGATACTGTTCCGGAAATTTTACCTGTCGTTCCAGCAAAACAAAATGTATGAAATAAAATTAAAATAAGGGTGAATTGATTAAAATTATACTTTGCTGCTGTTTTCATGTATTCTTATTAAGTATTAATTATATTAAAATCTAATTGTTTAATTAAACGGATAGCAATACCTTATTTAGATATAATACTATTGTTTATAAAAATTGTTTAATGAAATTCATAATTATGCACCCACTAAATCATTTAATAGTTAAAAAAAATCTATTTTCAACCATTACACAAGAGTACGGAACGCCCCTATATATATATTCAGATGAGTTAATTAGAGATAACCTGGATAGGCTGAAATTCGCATTAAAAAAGAATTTTCAAAAATATCATATTTGCTTTGCTGTGAAAGCCAATAGTAATCCACATATAATAACATTGATAAAAAACCATGTACCTTCTTTAGGTGCAGATTGTTCAAGCCCCGGTGAAATTCATGCTGCCAAACTAGCAGGAATTCAACCAAATGAATGCATCTACACAGGAAACTATGAATCTTATGAAGATCTTGAATTTGCATTCAAAGCCGGAGTTCATATTAATTTGGATGATATTTCTTCCTTCCATCGTTTAAGATCTATAGGTATCCCGAAAGAAATTTCTTTCAGATTAAATCCCGGTTTCGGAAAAGGAGCATTTTCACAGATCGTCACCGGTGGTGAAAATTCAAAATTCGGTGTTCCCCATTATGATATTGTTAAGGCTTATCGTCTTGCGAAGGACTCCGGAATCAAGAAATTTGGAATTCAATGTATGACCGGGTCCGGAATATTGGATCAAGATTATTATCCACATTTAATGAAACAAATTTTAAAATCTGTCAAACTATTGGCAAATGAACTGGATATTCATATGGAATATATCAGTTTGGGTGGAGGTTATGGGATCCCATATAAAGATGATGAAATAGGACTGAATTTTAATCAGGTCTTCGAAGATGTTGGACAAATCTTCAATGCTTACTTTGAAGAATGTAATGAAAAGAAACCGTCTCTTTGGATAGAACCAGGAAAATCTATTATTGGAAATGCTGGTATTTTTCTTACACGTGTTACAGGAATTAAAAAAAGTTACAAAACATTTATCGGCGTGGATGCAGGTATGGAGGCATTGATGCGTCCAGCATTATATGGTGCTTACCATCGTATTTATAAAGTGGGTAACCCAACAGCTCCTACTGTTCAAACTGTGGATATTACTGGGAGAATCTGTGAAAATACTGATCGCCTTGCAGTTAATAGAGAATTTCCTGAAGTACAAGAAGGTGATCTCCTTGCTGTAATGGATGCGGGAGCTTACTGTTTCAGCATGTCTCACCAGTTCTGTACACGACCACGGGCAGCGGAAGTTTTATTATCGGGCAAAGATACACGGCTCATTCGTAATCGTGAGAATATTGAAGATATTTTCAGGAATTGCCATGTTTAGAGTTACATTATTATCTATGATTTTGATTTCTTCACATGAGAAATCAGTTGTCTTTTACCTCTTTTCTTAAAACTTTTGATTATTTCTTCTGCTTTTTCAAAGGGGACCGTCACAAAAGAAAAGTTGTCTAATACTTGTACATCATTTATTTCTTTTGGACGAATCGAAACTTTTTTTGATATGAGATTTACTAATTTTTTTGGGTTGATTCTATCTTTCTTACCAATAGCAACAAATAATCTGGTTTTCCCTTCCATATCCACAGATTTTCTTTTTTTAATCGATTCGTTCAATTCACCATAGTTTTTAGGATTCAAATCGCCTTCAAAACAATAGTTCAAAATAGCAGCTAATATTTCAGTTGGATGGTTATTCTCTTGTAGCTTTTTGGCCCAATTATAATAATCTGAATTAACATTTTTACCCATCATAGATAGAATATCATCATCAATTTTTATTTTCTTTGCTTTAATAATATCTTCCACTTTTGGTACAGTTGATCTTTTTATATCTGTTTTTGCTTTCCGCTGAATAAACATTAATCTCTTATATTCGCTTGGAGTAATAAACGTAATTGCAGTTCCTTCATTTCCCGCTCGACCTGTTCGGCCGATTCGATGAACATAGGCCTCTGAATCACCTGGGAGTGAATAATTGATTACATGTGTAAGGTTATTAACATCGATTCCTCTCGCTGCTACATCTGTTGCTATAAGTGTATTGATTTTTTGTTTCCTGAAATTATTCAAAGTTCGTTCACGTTGACTTTGAGTAATATCGCCATGAATCGCTTCTGCTCCATATCCTCTATTTATGAGGTGTGATAAAACAGAATCAACATCCTTTTTTGTTCTACAAAATACTAGACCATAAAAATTATCTTCAATGTCAATGATTCTACAAAGTGCTTCGAATTTATCCGATGCTTTTACTTCAAAATAAATCTGCTCTGTCAGATTAGTTGTCAGTTGTTTTTTATGAGCTTTAATTAGCTCATACCCTTCCATGTATCTGTGAGCAAGTTCTTGGATTTTTCTTGGCATCGTCGCAGAGAATAATAACGTTTTTTTATCTGGATTAGTGTACTTGAATATTTCTTCCATATCATCGATAAAACCCATATTCAGCATTTCATCCGCTTCATCTAAAATCAAATGGTCAATTTCACCAAGTTTTAGTGATTTTCTTTTAAGATGATCTATGACTCTACCCGGAGATCCCACTACAATATGTACACCTTTTTTTAATCTGCGAAGCTGTTGATCGATGGATTGTCCTCCATAAATAGGAACTGTTTTAATACCCTTATTTCCCTTTAGAGAGTTTATTTCTTCTGATACTTGAATAGCTAATTCTCGAGTTGGGACCAAGATTAAAGCTTGTACACTTTTGGTCTCCGCATTGATCATATCGATAAGAGGAAGTCCAAATGCAGCTGTTTTCCCTGTGCCAGTTTGTGCCTGTGCAATGATATTCTTATCATTTTTCAACATTACCGGAATCGTCATAAACTGAATTTCGGTTGGTTCTTCAAACCCTTTATTATTGATTGCCTCTATAATGTCATTTGAAAGCCCGAGGTCTTTGAAAGACTTTTTAGTTTTACTTGTCATTTATTCTCTTTTAATTAGTGTAAAAATGAATGCTGCTTTCAACTGCAATAAGCGTTTTATACTAGATTATTATAAATAAAATTTACACTATATATACAAGTACAACGTCAACCATATATCAACTTAACAAAATCAGGTTATTTATTAATACTACACACTTGAATTCAGATTTTGACATTAAAAATTAATCTGCCCTTCCATGGATTTTTCTAGCCTTCTTGCTTCATTCAGAAATTGATTCACGGTTAGTTCTTTTAAGAAAACCAAACCATGAGTCGCACGTAGCCGTGGGTGTTCATTTTGATACCAGAAATCTCTTCCAAGTACAAGTTCCATTAATTTGTGCTGTTCTACCCAAATATGTTTTGTTAAATCGCAAAATGGCCCATCAAATTCATAACTTGGAAATGAAGCATCCTTTTGACTCAAATAACAATTTAAAAATGTGTCGCGGAGCATGGCCATTGAATTTAGAGAAACAGGAACAATAATATCTGCATCTTCAGGACTAAACCGGTACCACACGTTGCGATAACCCCAAATTTTTAAGTTGGTTATATCTTTTTCTTCGCCCCAAATCCGCACAGCTTCTGCAATCGCTTGCAACACTTTATAATGGGTGTCAGGCCCACTCCCTTCTGGATCTAATGCTAATGTAATAACCGTTGGTTGCAATTTTCTGAATAATTCCAGAATTGGCTCAACATCTCTACTCTTTTCAGGATTTTCAGTAAATATATCCCCCGTGTAAAACCCCAAACGTAGATGATGAACATCTTTAACTTGGACTCCATAATGCGCCCAAACCAATTCTTCTTCGAATTCTCGGATCATACCTTTTAATTTTTGAATATCATCACGGTTTTTTTCACCATCATAACATGATTTCAGGTATAAAATGATTTCTGAAATTTTATTATGTAATTCCTTTATTGATTTGATTGAATATATTTCGACCAAGGCTCTTACGATGCGGTGACTTAACCCTCTTTTTTGACCTTGGATGTTTCCTTCAGCAATACGATCGAGATAATGATACACATCTTTATCCCGTTTTAATTTGTAGCCCTTGGTAAAAAAATCAGGATAATTTGTCATTTCTATTTTTCCGCTGCTTAAAAATGATGCGGTTTCATTTAATACCTGTATAACGTAATAGTTAGTTACAGATGTAAAACCGGATGTCAGGTTTGCGAAATAATTATTGTTACTTGGTGACCGCACCAAGTGAATTATATGTGGCAAATAACCCAGCATAATATCATCATGATGTGGGCCAGTATGTAAAAAAGTTTCGTGATTGGGTACATGCAGTGCTTTATTAATCTTTTTCTTTAATGCATCGATGATAGCAGGAACTGTTTTTTCATTTATTTCCGGGATTAATGAAGCTGTTGAATCTTCCTTTAGATCATTTGTAGATAAGCGGTGACCAAATTTGTCCAACTTTTGACAAAGATTAATTATGAACATTTCTGTCTTTTTTTGCGTCCAAGGTTCATTTTTCAATTGATAGTCAACCACATCTCTTAACTTGCTTGCTGCTCCTTTATTTAAATAAAACCGGCTACCCTGTAACCGCTGTAGTGCTGTTGCCGGATATTGAATATTTTTTTCCATTTCCAGTGCTGCTTTAACTATTTTGGCTTTTGCTCCCCCAGCAGCAATAATAATGGCTATTGCATTTTTATTAGCAGTTATTGTAGATAAACCAATTGTTATTACTAATCTATTTCTCGCTATTTCTATCCCCCCCAAGTCTACAGCAGCTGCAGCCTGTGTTTCAAAATTGCTCTCTATGAGTCGGGTAGTTGAATTATGATCTGAACCCCGTACATTAAAAGCAATATGCCCATCGGGACCAATTCCGCCCAGAAAAAATCCGATTCCTCCTTTTTCTCTGATGGCATTGTCATATTCGGTACACCACTGATCAACCGAAAAAATAGTTTTTTGTTGATTTTCTTCTACAATGGATTTTGGATCCCTATAGCGCAATGTCAGATCCACTTTTTGTTCAGGAAAAACATCTGATAATGATTTATTTTTAACCTTTGGTATTTTATTGCAGTTTATAAAAAGCCCACACTTTGGATTTAAGCCAAGCTTTTGGATATAAAAATGCTGAACAAAATTGTAAAAACTATTTTGCTGATGGGGATCAATAGGATAAAACTCATCAATCTGAACAAACTGCAAACTGGATAAATCCGGTTTTTGATCAATCGAAAGTCCATTATCTTTGCGCAGTTCTTCTAATTTGGTATTTGACCAATTATCCAGCAAATATTGTGTCCATTTAATAAAGTATTCCGGTGTTTTGCCTGTAGGTAAAGAAATAACACCCATGGGATTTTCACTTACCCATTCTAAGAATCTCAATGCTGTAATAAATCCCAGTCGCGGAAAATTATCAACAATGATATATGGAATTTTTGTGGATTGTGTACTTATTTCAGATCGCTCTAAAAAAACTCTTTCTACATTTGACATTTCAATTATTGTCTTATAGGTTGAAAAGAATAAACCATTATTCCATCAAAAAATGGTCCCTTATCCCGAAAATAATAATCCATAAAATCAACATTTACCGTTTTTTCGTATTCAGAAGATGCATGAACTAAATTACGTTTATCAACAATCATACCTTCGTGAGCAGTGACAATTCCCATCTTGAAATATGCTTCTTTCACGAAAGCCACACCACAGATATTCGGTAGTTTAGATAACAAGTTATGATCAATGTGTTCGTTGGGTATAAAATGTATTGTTGTGGATTTTTCCCAATCCAAATCTAAAAATTCACTGCCGTTTTCTTTACGATTCAAGGTTATGTCAACTTTTTCTAATTGATTCAAAGTAAGAAGTTCGTTTGTTATATTTTTCGTATAAGGATTTTCCTGAATCCGGTCTGAAGTATAATGCCAGCGTGTTTTAAACGTGGGATTTCCATCTTTATAATGAATTTCAATCATTTTCTCACGAGCTTCTGTCCAGGATCTGCTCTGGGAAAAGGCAAGGCTTGTAAGGACATGGACCGTACAATCTGATACGTCCAACCGTATGATAGGATCGAGGTCAGGTTCTACCTCTTCTCCTAATTTGAAGATCTCATAGGGCTTACCAACCTGCCAAAGAGCAAATGCTTTTAAGCGATCATGAAAGTTCGGGAAATGATCATGGAATTGAGGAAGGATCTCTGATACCTCTTCTTCCGATAACTTCCATGGTTTTGGTAGAGTATCCACCCAATTATTTGGATTTGAAGATCCAATGAAAAGAATAAAGGAAAAAGTAATAAAAAAGAAGAAGATAAATGACTTTTTACTTTTTTCTACTGTCACCACTTTCTTCGCCATTCAAGCTTTGGGTTTTGTTTATTAATTCCAATCACTTCATAAACCGCAGAATGAATTCGCTGGCGCCAATCAAAATATTTTGGTGATTTCCAAGAGCGATTCGGATGGACGGCATTGGTAAGTAAAATGACAAATATATCATTCTCCGGATCAATCCATAAAGAAGTACCTGTATATCCTGTATGGCCAAAACTATTGTCTCGCAAATAAACTCCTCCAGACGCTTTCCCCGATGGGCTATCCCAACCCAAGCAGCGAGAACTACTCGCCACTACATTGGCTCTAGTTGTGAATAAATCAATCGTTTCTTCTTTGAAAATTCGCTTCCAGCCATATATACCACCATTGAGCATCATCTGGGAAAATACAGCCAAATCTTCCGCCGTGGAAAAAAGGCCAGCATGACCGGCAACACCGTTCAAACTATGTGCATTTTCATCATGAACTTCTCCATGGATAAGCCCGGTTCTATAACCATCAACAATTTCTGTTGGGACAATTCTATGATGTTTTTCTTTGGGTGGGTTATAAAACGTAGTATTCATTCCAATTGGCTTAAATATTAAAGAATCAGCTAATTTATCCAATGTTAAACCGCTTACTTTCTCTGTCACTTTTCCTAATATGATCAGTCCAACATCTGAATATTTTGTGTCTTCCTCCAATTTTAATATTGGTTCTGTATTAAAGACACTATCGAGCCGAACGTTCGACGAAGCTTCCATAAAATAATATTGTCTAAAAGGTGGAAGTCCTGCAGTATGGGTAAGCAAATGTTTAATGGTCGTTTCACCTTTTTGCTGAAAATATTCAGGTTGTTTTCCCTTGAATTCGGGAAGATATGTCACCACTTTTTCATTTAGATCCAATTCACCTTTTTCCACCAACTTCATGACGGCTGATGTAGTAGCGATCACTTTTGTAATGGATGCCAGATCAAATATATCTGATTTTCTGGTTGAACTCCCAGCATATGTATGTTGACCAAAAGCTTCATGAATAAATATTTTCCCATCTTTTCCGGCAATTAATACAGCTCCCGGCCAGGCAGATTCATTAACAGCATCTTCCATTAATGATGTTATTTCACTTATATCAACATCTATTTCATAGGGCATTACATGCTTGATGGTTTTGCCGGGTGAAAATGATGATCTATTAATTTGGATAGGTTCCTGGTCTAATCGTATCCCTTCTCCTTTTAAAGCAATGTCCGGGATCGAGATCGGCAATGTACCAGTAAAGTCATCCTTCCCAAGCAGCGTTTTAACCATTGCTTTTTGCATAACTGTACTGCCCTTCCAGGCGCACACGTAAGCCGGTGTTTCAGGTAAACCCTGAATAAGGTATGGATTACCAAAACTAATGAGAAGAACTCTTGTGGAAATTTGATTCAATTTATGGATGAATTCCATTTGATGGTCTGGTAGAAAAATTCTATTTTTCCATGCAGATGGACTCGCAAAGGAATTCAATATTATTGGAGCATTATTAGGAATATTCTTTAGAATAGATTCATAGTAAAACGTACTATCAGATTCATCAACTTGAAGTGATCGTATTTTTAATCCAGAGCGTTTTAAGTTTTTGGTTGTTACAGATTCATCATGATCGTTTGGGTAGTCATAAATATCAATTACGATCAATTCTTCATTTTTTTCTAATGTGAGTGGTAGAATATTATTTTCATTTTTAACCAATGTAATCGATTTGGTAGCAATTTCATTAGCAGATTCTTTGAATACTTTATTTCCTAGGACCTTCCTTGCTTCCTCCATGGAAATGAATCGTTGTTCATGCAAGCCAATTTTTTCTTTCATTTTCAGCATTTTTAAAGCAGCAGCATCGATTCTGCCTTCAGATATGATCCCTTTTTGGACAGCATCTTCAACAATATCAATGGAACCCTTTAAATTATAATTCTGCAGTATAAAATCACATCCTGCGTTTATGGCTTTTATCAATGCATAGGGGTCAGAATAATTTCTGGTGACACCACCCATAGTCATAGAGTCTGTCACAATTACGCCTTTAAAACCCATTTTATCTCGTAAAACACCTGTGACCCAAAAAGGTGAAAGCGTTGCCGGCAGATTTGCATTTGGCTGTAGATCTGGTGCATGGACATGAGCCACCATCACTGCATCGATCCCGGCATCAATGACCGTTTGAAATGGTTTCAATTCCAATGACCATAATCGTGTAGAATCGCTTGGGATAGTTGCCAAACTTGTGTGGGAATCCGTCTCCGTATCACCATGACCGGGAAAGTGTTTGGCTGTTGCCAACATACCATTATCCTGCAATCCCTTCATAAACTGTACAGCATATTCTCCAACCACATCAGGATCTTCTCCAAATGATCGTGTATTGATGATCGGATTATTGGGATTATTATTCACATCTGTCACTGGAGAAAAATTCCAGTGAATTCCCAATGCTCTGCTCTCCAAAGCGGCGATCTTTCCTGCTTCGTAAGCAAAATGGGAACTTCCAGTGGCAGCGATGGCCATCAGTGGTGGAAGGTCAGTTCCTTCCGGAAATCTACGGTTAACTCCATTTTCAATATCCGCATCTACAAGAATAGGCAATTTTGAGCGCCGTTGAATTTCATTCAATAATGTTAATGAAGTTCCTGCGTCCCCAAACCAAATATGAATGCCGCCAATCCCGTCTGTTTGTAGAAGCGATGTTATTTCCTTCCATTTGGGGTTCTCTTCATTCAAAAAGCGCATATTCATATGATACACCATCATTTGGGCGATCTTTTCCCTTAGGGTGAGTTTGTTTAAGATCCGTTCTGCCCAAGGCTTTTGAAATGTGGATTTACCGGTTCCGGCACAGCCAGAAAGGATAATCACTATAATTAGAATTAGTGAAATAGAAATATTTTTACGCATAAAAACTTAAAAAAGAGTCCTAAAGTTTAATGAGTTTTTTTAAACTGTCTAAACTGAATTAATTATTTTATAAAAATTGAATTAAAGAATTTGAAATGTTCATTTAACGAAATTACCCAATAGTCCCAAGAATGTCCACCTGGTTTTTCAGAATAATCATGGGGGATATTCAGCTTCAGCAATTTATTATGCAATATACGATTACTTTCTAAAAATGCATCTTCCAGGCCACAATCAATAATTAGTCTGGTGTTTGAATTTTTAAAATAATAAGTATTTGAGATAACTGAAAATTGATCCCACCGATCTGGAAATTTTTCGTATGAACCGATTTTTTCTCCAAGCTCATATTTCTTTGTTGTGAATTTCAGATCGACCACTCCACTCATACTTCCGGCGGCACCAAAAAGTTTTTGAAACTCCAAAGCTAAATATAATGCTCCATGGCCTCCCATACTCAAACCGGTTATTGCACGGCTATTTCGGTGTGCTATTGTTCTGTAATTGTTATCTATATATTGAACGGTTTCTTTTCCAATATGTGTTTTATACTGACTTTCGGGAACCATGGGGCTATCCAAATACCAGCTGTTGTAACCGCCGTCAGGACAAACAATAATAAAATGATACTTGTCTGCATAATCTCCTAGATCGACATGTTCTGACCAACTTGCATAGTTACCACTGTAACCATGGAGTAAATACACTACAGCAA
>Ga0208409_1000266_pt1 | contig 23758 bp, 20 predicted proteins | sample ETNtaG_29_FD_185784 | JGI IMG/M metagenome (GOLD analysis project Ga0208409, IMG submission 185784) | Marine microbial and viral communities from oxygen minimum zone, Eastern Pacific Ocean - ETNP201406SV201 (SPAdes) (version 2) | ecosystem: Environmental > Aquatic > Marine > Oceanic ...
GGTATAAATGGGGGTATAAATTCATAGAACCCTGTATCTGAAATTTATGCCGCTCAACAATATTCAGGTCAAGTCAGCAAAAGCTAGAGAAAAGTAGTACAAGCTCTCTGATGGGATGGGTATGTATCTGTTGGTACTTCCATCGGGTGGATAAGTACTGGAGATTAAAATACCGATTTAAGGGCAAAGAAAAAGTGCTTTCATTAGGGGTGTATCCTGAAGCCTCTCTCTCAAAGGCAAGAGAGAAAAGAGATGTAGCCAAACGATTGTGTAAATCCACCCCTTTTAGAGCCATCCAAAATTAGAGTTTTCCGGGCAATATTTCATCCGATACTCCATTGGTGTTTATTTCCAACCAACTGATAAGTTCGCTCCTCGTTATCTTCTTAAGTGAAAATGGGTTGCGGATAATATAGTGAGCCAACTGGCGGCGGCCGCCTTGCGGTTTTTTCGCAGCAACACCGACTGTGTTATCAATAGAAAATCCTGAGTCCTTCCAGGCCAGGATGTCCACACCCCCTACAGGTCAGTTTTAAAATCTGTTGCGAAACGATATAATGTGAATATTCAAGTTGGATTGACGAGATCATACAAGATAAATTCCTGTTATTTTACGTGCAGTTCATAAATATGACATAGCAATGGTTGAATTTCATTTGGATATAGATGAGCAATAGATGGAATTTGGCCCTGGCCACTGTGGTATGGAGTTGATTAGTGGTGCGAGATGCCTCGTTCCAAAGAATTAATACTCAAGAGAAAGTTCTTACAATGACCCCTATGAAATTATTCTTATTGAGTATCTGCTCAGTGCTTATTTCTGGCGTGATGGGCTACAAAGATTATCTAGAGTACGCAGAAGACTACAATAAATTCTATTTTGTAATTGAGATGGAATCTTCGAAAAATGGTATTAGTCAAATCTTTTTTAATACAGGTCAAGGATTCCGAGAGCAAGATTCCCGCAGATTAAAAGTTACACACCGCGGTTTTCAGAAGTACTCCTTTCCTTTACCGGTACCCATAGAGTCGATTCGTTTTGATCCTATTAACAAATCTGCAATACTGAGCATAAGAAATGCTGGCATTGAAAATGGGATGGCAGAAAAGCTAAAATTATTTCCCACTCAGTCTTTTGTGGCGGCAAAGCACATCAATAAAATGGATGTCAACGAAGTTGTGTTGACAATACATACGGAAGAGAATGCTAACGATCCTAATTTATTAATAGACAACTCATCATTTGAAGATAAAAGTAGGCGGATAGATTATCTTACCGAGCATGGATGGATATATATAGGGTACGCCTTGTTGATATTCGCCATGTTTATGGGCTTGGGAATATTCGGGCAATATCTTAAAAGATCCAGTACTCATCGGAAGTTACTTCTTCAACTTTCCATAAATAGTGTCGTACTAATAAGTATATACCTATTTTATGTGGTGATGACTATTTATGCATTACTGGTGTTTAAGCAGTTTCAGTGGAGTGAGGTGCTATCTGTATCGTTAGTATTCCTTCTGCTCCTACACTTTTTGTTGTATGTATTTCACTCCGACCTTTTCCGGCAATCTTTAAGCCTAAGTGCCTATAACTTACTTACGGCTGGCCTGGTGGTGTTTTTCTTAATGCTGTTAGTAGGGTCGCCTGGTGCAGATATAGACGGAAGAATTTTTCGAACATTTCCCTTATTGGAAATGGAGCTTGGTCTAGGTTGGCATAAGGATACAGTCTATCATGTGTCGCTAATTCAAAGTATTCTAAATTTTGGATACCCCAGTATTGGCCAACATGGCTCACCAGTGACGGTCTATCATGTGCTCAGTCACTATGTTGATGCATTAATATTATTAACAGGCTTGGAGCCTTTTGATGCATATGGCCTTCTTTATCTCTTTAAAAAGTTTTTTTTACTCTCAGCAATAATTGTATTTGTGAGCAAGTTGGTAACTGATAAGCAGTTTGTCACTTTTCTTGTTGTGTTGATTTTAACTGCTCCTATTATTGTGGGGTCGTGGCATGTCATTGCGTCTCATAGTTTGTGGTTTACGAGCATCGTGCTAATTTTGTCAACTTCGAAGGTATTTGGATTAATTACTAAGTCCGATCAAAATACCTTTAAAGAAATGGTGGTTGTGTTAATTCTGGCGACAATACTTGCTCTTGGAAAAGTATCGACTGGTTTTATGTTTGCTGTGCTCCTAGGGTTTCTTTTCTTGCTTAAACAACCAAAGTCGTACATCCCATATTTATTTGGAGCACTTTTTTTATTGTTTCTTTATGGCTACAGCTCATTATTCTCATACCGGAGTAGTGAGTTGATCTTTTCACATATCGGAATAGCGAGCTTTTACAAATTCTTTGTGAAGCCGGATGAGGCTCAACTTTTTGACATACTCGCCTGTAGTTACGCATCGATTTTAATTTTAATTTCTATTTCTCTTGTTTATCGGTCTACTGCTAATACTCGATTATTGATCGCATCCATTTTTAGCCTACTTGTACTATATGTTGTAACGACTCTAATAAGCTCAGCCCTCAGTTCCAGCGATGTTTGGTATTTTTCCTACGGGCTTTCTTCGACATTAATCTTATTTACCCTGCACTCTCTTTTCTTTAATTTAAAGCATAGTGATCGACGTAACTTTGGGCTGATAAATCATTTAAATCGCAAGGTGGTTTTTATTTCGGTAGCTATTTTAGGCGCGGCTTTAACTTCGTTATTTTATCTTCCGACTATTAGTGTTTTTTCCATGACTCCGGAAAATGTAGCAAGCAAGTTAGATAAGCTAACCATTTCGCCATTCTCTAACGTTAACAAGTCGGAAGCTCTAAAAAACCAAGTGACATTTTCAAAACACTCGCCAATGACTCTAGATCGACCATGGTTGAGCTTTAGAAACGAACTCGATGCTTATCTTAAGCTACATAGATTAGAAAAGAGCGATGTTCTGCTGTTTGTGCCCAAAGAGATCTTTGATGAAAATATAGATGGCCCAATATTCGCAAGAGGAATTCTTGTGTATGCTGTCACGGGCGTGCCCCTTGTCTATGGGTTAAACGAGCTTGAAATGTTATATGGTCTTTCTGACTACACTAGAGCCGCGCTGAGACGGCATAAGAAAGATTTTAATGCAGCAGAAGCGTGTAAGGTGGGTAGCGGGAAGGTAGTTATAAGTGTTCAAGATTTTGAGAATCCGGACTTTGTATCACATAGATGTAGTTTGTGATTTATATGGTTTCGTGATTCGGATTTGGTCTTTCCCCATTTTCTACTTATGCTGTGCCCGATTTTAGGGGATGAGGACAACAGGTTGAAACTCTTCGGGTAGACTTTTTTGGAAGCTATATAGCTTGTCACTATCTTCATTTCTCCATTCGTAGTCGGGGTAGAGTGGCTAACAAAAAATAAAGTACCTTTCGCATCTTTTTTAGGTCGTAGTTTTTCTTTCTGCGATAAAGGACACAAGGGTGGGGGCAGTAAATGACATTTCTGTCAGTTGAGCTGGAATAGGCCTTTTCAATTATCGGGTTCTAGGTTAAGTGTACTTTGCTTGAGTTGTCGAGTTCGTGTGGCTGAAGTTTTGTTCGAACGGTAACTCCGTGGCACGCATAGGCGTATAGCGGTAGGAGCTTTGGGTAACCCGTTAACTCCCTTATGCATTTTCCGTGGCTGTATATTTTAATTGGCCAGTATTTAGTCTGACAAGCCGAAATTTAACAAAAGATAGGATGATCGAATTCTCGAGTTGGGAATTAGTCATACCTTGATGTGCATTAATTTTTACTTTTTTGGGCATATTATTTTTGATCACAGTACTTAATCATTAGACTATCCAATGTAGGAGTTTTCCGCAATTAACATCATGGTAATCTATCAATGGATTTTCATTGTGAATTGTACCTATCTGTACAGATAGTCCGTTATTCACCCCCCTAGAGTTTAAGAGGTGTAAAAATACTTCTCTCTGAAAGAGTTTGTTTATGGAAATAAACTATGCGAGTTCTTGAGGTCGGTTTTCTAAGTCTTTGTTTGAGTGTAGACTTACCTCATGATAACTTTCAAAAAAATGCGAAAAATGGACCTGGATCAGGTGTTGGCTTGGCGTTTGAATCCCCGTATTGCTAAAAATATGCTGACGCAAATTGAAGATGATTCAGAAAAACAAATGCAGTGGTTTTTAACAATAGATAAAGATGAGACAAAACGGTATTGGATAATCAATTACAATGATACGCCAATTGGGGTAGTCAACTTAGCAGAAATCGATCAGCGAAATAAGAAGTGTACCATTGGCTATTATATAGGCAATGAAGAATATCTCTCGTTAGGAGGACTTATTCTTCCCTTTATTTATAACCATGTCTTTTTGGAGTTGGACTTAGATATGATCTACGGTGTGCTATATGAGCATAACCAGAAGATGCTTAAACTGCACCAGTTTCATGGTTATCGAATAATCGAAAACCCAAATAACACTCCTCTTATTCAGGTAGAGCTACACAAGGAAGACTGGATAAAGAAACCTAGGAATCTTAAGGCCATAGCTGAATTTGAATAACCTATGTATAACAGAGTATCAGCATTCATCAGCCCAACAAAGTTTATAAGTACTAAGGCTGTAGGGCTTGTTGTGAATTTAAAAGTAAAACCAATTGTTGATAGTTTTTGATCAATCGTCAATTGTTCTTAGAATGCCTTCTTGTTTCAATTTATCGATAATTGTTATTAGTTCCCATAATGGAGTAAGTATTACTTCAGCAATTTCTAGCGTGTTAAGCTTCCCATCACAATGGGCTAAGAAGTTCATCATTCCTCTAACATGTAGAGTGGAATTATTCGTGCTTATTGTTGGGTACAAATTGCGTTTGCCTAATTGAGGTTCGCATAAGATTGTTGATTGAAGGATTTCAGTCATTTCGATGCATTCGATGGATTTTTTTATTGCTTCAAATCCCCCATATAAACCATTTGGTGTAACGAGATCTAAATCATCTAGTGATGTATGATATTCAGGATAACAGCCATATCTAGTGCGCATAATTGAGCATACGGGTAGGTCTATCCCAGGACTGCAATATTGGCGTTCATCGCTTCCTCTATCGAGAAAACTATAGGAGAGAAATTCTGGGTGGAGATTTTTTAAAACATGTAGAGCTATTTGATCAGATAGAGTGTTGCCTTGGCGTGAAGGTAGGTAAGAAAATGCTCGTTCATCGCCAATACATGAAATATTAAAGCCGGCAATAATATTCTCTTTCATTGCTTTATGATTCTGGCTTAGATAGGTGATTGAGCCTATCGTTTCAGGAATAATAATGATTCTGTAGGTATACTTTCTGTGTTTAAGGCTATCAATCCATTTCGCTAAAAACGTTGTAACGACAGGGCCTGAAAGTTCATTGTTGGCCATAGAGGGGTGGCAAAGGTATGTTGATAAAAAAACTTCTTTTTTGGTCTCTCCAGGGATGATTAATTCACCGTATGTAAGGTGTCCATCTTTTAGTTCACTATCAATGAAAACCCTGTATTCGCCTTTTTTAAGTAGTTCTCTTTGGTTGTGTGTGATGCAAAATCCCCATCTCTCTTTATAGTAAGAGGTGATGTAGGGGATTGCGTTAGGTTGTTCAGGGAGTGAATACAAATACTCTTGAAGCTCTTCAAGAGAAAGTGTTTTATCTATTAGTGTAGAATACCCAACTACATGTAGATTAGAGTCTTGGAAGCTACAGATTTTATTACCGTCAGGGTCGATGATATAGGCATCATTGATATTCCATTCTTTAGGAACAGTCCAGTCAAAACAATTTGTTCCCGTCGGGACTTCAAATGTTTTTAGGTCAGGCAAATGTTTTTTTAATATTTCCAGGGATTGCCTGAAACCATTACCGGTAATGCTTCTGCATATAGGGAAAAGTTCGCGACAAAGGGTGTGCATCTCTTGACCTGGATCACTCATTATTAAATCCTGAATGTGACGTATTAAAACTTATAGTATGCATTTTAAGAGCATAATAAGTCTAAAAAAAATAGTATTTACATACCATGGCTTGATCATATATTTGAATTGCAATCGTTTTCTTAATATTAGTTATTCGAATCAAGTAATGCGTTTAGGTGTGGCGAAAAGCTATCAGCTATCCACATTTTTACGAGTAAGTATCTTCTAAATGTAAATATTTACTATTATATATTTGTTCCATGTGACAGAGAGATGGTTTCCCGTGCCCTGGGAAAATAATGGTGTCGTTTTCAAATTCATCAAATATATATTTTTGCGCTAGGTATAGATCTTTTTTCTTTTCTGATGGGAATTTTAATCGAACGTTAATCAAATTATTTAAAATTGTATCTCCTGTGAAAACAAATTTTTTATTTCTGCTGTAAAAAACGCAGCTTCCTTTTGTGTGACCCGGTAGAAGCTTGAACTCAATACCTGTCGATGCCAAAAAGGTATTGAGGTCTTTGTCATCAAGATCTAATAGCTTGTCAGGGATGGCTACAACGCTTTTATCAACCATTTTGGAAAATAAATTAGCATTCTTTATTTCTTTAAAATCATTTCGGTGGATATATAAGCCATCGAGATTTAGCAAAGAAATTAATTTACTGGCTGCTGAGATATGATCAAAATGTCCATGAGTAGCGAGCATGTATTTGATATCTATTTCGTGTGCTTTAATATAAGCATCAATTTCTTCAGGATTTGCTGTTGGGTCAATTAAAATAGCCCCTCTAGAAGTATTTATAATATAACAATTAGTTTTAAATCTATTTAGAATCAAATTGTGAACTTGAAACTCTTTGTCATCCAGGATTAGCATGCGTTAGACACCGCCCAAGAAGATATTTTGTCCCCCAATATCGTGAGACTTTTCATCGAGGTATAGATTGATGAGATTATAAATCGAGTCGATATCAGCAAATGCTCTATGTGGTATTATCTCTTTCAACTGATCGGGAGTTTTGCTTATTATATCGGCCAACATGCCAGTTTCAACAGCAGATACACCTATGCAATTTGAAGTAATATTGTAACGATGCCCCTCCTTATTGATAATCTTGGAAAATGTTTCAATGCCAGCCTTTGTTGCAGCGTATACTGAATCCCCAGGAACATTTAGCTGTGATGCCATTGAGACGACATTGATTATTCTGCCTGATCTTTTTCTGAGCATTAATGAAAAAACTTCTCTAGTTAAATGCATGACCGCCGAAAAATTCAGTTGAATCATATCATCAATGTCTTTGTGAGATAATAATGGGAGTGGGGAGTTCTTTAAGGCCGCTGCATTATTTATTAACGCATCAAGTTGCTTGAATTCTTTTGAAACCGTTATTATTGTCGAAATCAAATCATCTATTTGAGTTAGATCGCAAGTAAAAGACTTAATGTTTTTGTGAGCATAATCGGGCTTAGAGCGACTCAACCCTATGATGGTATGTCCATCGTTGGCTAATAAAATTGCCAACTCCTTTCCAATTCCATAGGAGTGCCCAGTTAATAGTATGTTTTTAGGCAGCATTAATTTTACTCAAAACAAAATTTGACAGTGAAAGAATACTTGCCAGTGGTGAGTCATCACTTACAATAAAATTTTCATCGACTATAACAATTACTTTTCCGGTTTTCTCTTGAACGACTTCTTCAACGCTTGCAATAACACCGACTAGATCTAAGGAGTCTAATATGCTTTCTGCCCCAAAAATTTGCTGATCTTCAATAGTTGAAATATCAACTTTCACATCATTGTCTTCTAGAACCTCAATAATATTGGCCTTAATTATTTCTTTGATTTCGTCGAGTGTCATAGTAACTCCTATAGTTAATTAATTGTTCTTATGATTTACTTTAGATGGATAGAAGGGGTTAGACAATATTTTTTCCTGGAAAGCAGCAGAGACCTCTCTGATATTGACCAAGTAAAAGTTTGCCCCGTGTAGTTTGTGGTTTTTGATGGAGGCAACATTCTCCAGGTCGCCAAATATCTTTTCCCAGTCGTTATCGTATTCATACTCATCAGTTATGATTCTGACATACATTTTGTACTTATCAGTCAATTCATTGTTGTCATTATCATACACCTTTCCTGGGAAAGTTTTATAAGTTCTATAGGGTACTTGGGATATTTCTTCAACATGGTGTAAAAATGTAGACCCGCCAACATACTCCGTTCCGATGGCCAAATTTAGGGCATCCAGGTCCATTAGTAATTCAAATGGTGACCCTGGCCCAAAAGAGGATAAATTATTACACTTTTTAAATAGTGTTTGATGCTTCCCTATTACACAAACGGAATGAAAAGGATGGATAGTCCGGTAAACATTTGGAAGCTTTCTAAAATATTCAGTCAAAGCGCCCATTTTGCTTTTCGTTGTATCTCTATGCCACTTTTCTGTTTCTGAAAAGTCAAAAGAGAAAGATGGCATTACGATCGTTGCATCTGCGCCCAATACTTCTTGAATGACGTCGAATACACCTTTTGCTCCCCCTTCGATGGCTCCGAATTTAATCAATGAACTATGAATAATGACAGTTGAGCCTTGAGGTATCTCTAAGCTTTCTAAAGTATGTTTTATTTCTGCTTTGGTAGTCTTACGCATTTTAGGCTCTATTCTTTTTAAAGCGGGTATTAGATAAGCTCTCATCTACAAAAGTATATTTTACTGGAACTTTGAATTTTTCAAGATTCTCAATGCAATGCTTTTTGATTCTTCTTTTAGCATCTTTTGCATCTTCTGGATCTTGGAGTTTTATTTTGGCACATACAATATTGCCTAATAATTTATTGGATTCTTTATAGACAGTAGCTTCTTCAACATTGAAAGCTTTATGTAAGCAGTTTTCCACTTCTTGTGGATAAACCTTCTCGCCGCCAATGTTTATAAGTTCAGATTTACGCCCTAAAATTTTAAGCCAGTCTCCATCGACTTCGACAGCATCGCCAGTTATAAACCAACCGTCCTCAGTAAATGGGCTAGGTGCATTTAGGTAGCCTAGCATTGCAGATTTTGACTTAATTTCTAATAACCCATCAACAACCCGCGTCTGGAACCCTTCGCCACCAACTTTAACCCAAAGTGAATTTGAGGATTTCGATTTAGATCTTAAAACTCCTAGTTCTATCAAACCATAAGTTTGGTGAATTTTTGTGTCCGGGAAAATCGTGTTTAATCTTTGTAAAGTGACTGGCGCCATGGGTTCTGTTCCATAGGAAATTATCTTAAGGCTTTTTAAGTCATACTTTTTGTATTCGCCGCTTACCAATAATAGATTTAAAAACGATGGGGATGTTGGTAAAACCTCCACTTCATATTGTTCGATAAGCTTACATACTCTTGAGGGAGTTCGGTCATTAACAGTTAAAACAAGGCCGCCATTGGATAAGGTATGTAAGACTGTATTAAGTCCTCCCCAATGATCAAATAATAAAAAGTTTAATGTGCTTAAAGTACTTCTTTTCGTTTTAAATTTTTCAAGTAGAAGGCTAAAATTATGAACGGCTGCTTTAGGTTGGCCACTCGTTCCGGAGCTAAATAAAACTAACCCAGGCACCTTTGCTTTTCTTAAATCACTATAAAAGATTTGGTTATCAGATTGAGTATCTTCTTTTTTAAATGAAAATTCATCTTCACTATTCATCGTAAAAGAATACCGAATACTTGTGATTTCATTGGATAATAGTTTTCTTTTATCACTAACGTCATTCAGCATTGGAACGATGATACATGCCCTATCTATTAACTCTAGAAAGAGTGCAATTGAATTCAGAGAAAAATCTCCAATAATCGAGACTACATCTCCAGAATGAATATGCTTGGCAGTAAGTATCTTGTTCCAGTGATTTATTTTATCCGTTAGCTGCTGATAGGAATATAGCTCGTCATTCCAGGCTATTGCTGGCTCACTCTTGTTTTCTATAAAGACTGTTTTTAAAAAATCAATACCCATGGTGCCCCTTAAAACACCATAATAGCGCTGGCATAGGATAGGCCAACCCCAAAGCTAGATAATAAAATTGAATCTCCACGCTTTATTTCTCCAGCATCCCAAGCGTCTTTAATGGCAACTGGAATTGATGCCGAAACCAAATTACCTTTGTGCATCAAATTGCTATACGATTTTCCTTCTGGAATATTGAGTAGCTTTTTTAAAGAGTCTAGAGTCATTTTACTTGCTTGATGAAATACAATTTTGTCAATTTCATCAATCGTTAAACTATTTCTTTCAAGAAGGTTGTGTACATGTTTTGGTATTGTAGAGTTTATAAAACTGAGTACGCCAAGGCCATTCATGTAAATATTTTCTTCCGTTCGTTCATTTCCACTTCTATCGACAACGACTTTCTTTGTATCTTCACTGATGGGCTGGCGGCATCCCCCAGCAGGAATATAAAATTGCTTTGCACCTTTGCCACTGGATTCCAGTAGAATATCAATCAGGCTCGATTCAGAGTTTTTGCTTAGCCAGGTAACAGCAACCCCGTCACCAAATAAAGTTTTAGTAGATCTATCTTTTGGATTTATATATTTCGAATATGTGTCGCCAGTGACCAGAAGTACGTTTGATGCTTGTTTTGATGCAAATAATCCTTTCGCTAGCGAAAGCCCATAGACATAACCGGAGCATGCCAAATTATAATCAAAACAGATTACTTCTGATTTTAGTTTGAATCTTTCATGCAATAAGAAAGAGTTGCCCGGCATAATATAGTCTGGAGTTTGAGTGCAGACAATGATGGCATCGATTTTATCTTTTAGCGCGTCGTGTTTCTCAAATAATTCATCACAGGCCTGCACTGAAAAATCAAAAGCGGTTTCATCCTCGCTTGCACAAGGACGTTCTAAGACCCCGGCCCTATGCTCAATGATATCCAAAACCCAGTTTGGATTTTCTTTAGTTAAATCCAAATTACTGGCCACATCTTTTGGTAGTGCATATGTGATATCTTCAATTTTCATGCGGTATTCTCTAAATTAACAACTGTTATTTTATCTTCATCAGCAAATTAGATTAAATTAATTTGAGTTTATGTGTTGTCAGAAGTTAATAAGTTATCATGCTTTACGGCGGTACCTTTTTCCATATTGATTCTTGCAGTACTGCCAATTATTTTGGAAAGGTGTTTTGGCACAATACCAAAGCCTGGCCGAATGCTGCGAATATGTTCATGTGTTACTGTTTCACCTTGTTTCAAAGACTTTACAACATATAGCGATCGTCGGAATTTTACATTACCTTTTTCACTGGATTTGTGCCCATAGTCTACTCTTCCGAGAGCTTCCCATGCTACTTTTGTATCGGTGAAAAGCGCGGCTAACTCGTTTGGCTCAAGAGAAAAGCTATCATCGGGGCCACCATGTGAACGATCTAGTATAACGTGCTTTTCTATAATGGATGCTCCGGTTGCTACGCTGGTCAAAGCTGTTGTGTTGTCTTGCGTGTGATCAGATAATCCGGTAACAAGGCTGAACTGCTCTATCATATCGGATATGGTACGTAGATTGTAATCAGTTGCTGGTGCGGGGTAACCACATACGCAGTGTAAAATTGCAAGCTCTTTGCATCCGGCATCATTGGCAGCAGTAATAGCCTCCTAAATTTCTTGTCGATCAGCCATGCCAAAGGAGTTTACAGTGACCATGCCCCTAAAAAATATCCGAGTACTGGATTTCAGTTCTCTACTGCCAGGCCCCCTGGCTACCCTTTGGCTTCTCCAGGCCGGAGCCGAAGTGATCAAGATTGAACACCCTGAAGGGGGTGATGAGATGCGTCAGTTGGATGCCCTGTTGGGTGAACCTGGCCACATCTTCGAAATGCTGAATAGAGGCAAGCGAAGTATTGCAATCAATCTCAAGGAGGCGGGCGCCATCGAGAAACTTGCCCCGTTAATAAGGGAGAGCGATATCCTGGTTGAGCAGTTCCGCCCAGGCGTCATGGAACGGTTGGGGCTGGGTTATCAGAGTCTTAAGGCCATCAACCCCGGCCTCATCTATTGTTCCATTACAGGCTATGGGCAGGAAGGCGAGAATAGCGACAAGGCAGGTCATGATATCAATTACCAGGCTGAGTCCGGGCTTCTTGAACTCTCTGTCGGCCCAGAGGGTCAACCCGTTCTTCCTCCTCTTTTAGCGGCAGATATTGCAGGAGGATCATGGCCTGCAGTGATGAATATCATGCTTGCCCTCTATGCCCGGGAACAGACCGGGGAAGGGAACTATCTCGATATTTCGATGACCAATAGCCTCGACCCCTTCCTCTTCTGGGCAAAAGCGATGACAGTAACACGGGGAAAATCTCCAGAACCAGGGAGAGAGCTTTTCACCGGCGGATCTCCCCGTTACCAGCTCTACCAGACAAAGGATGACCGCACGCTTGCCGTGGGAGCGATCGAAGAGAGATTCTGGAGAGATTTCTGTAACGCCATCTCACTCCCAAAAGAGCAGATTGATGATACCGATGACCCCGAAGGGACCCTGCTTGCGGTGAGGCAGAGAGTAAGTGAGCGGACTGGAAGCGAGTGGGAGTCGGTGTTTGCCGGCAGGGATCTGTGTTGTTCACTGGTGGTTACGGTGAAGGAGCTCTGTCAGAAGAGCGGTTCGATTGATTTTAAGAATGCATCCGGTTTGAAATCGAAAGAGAGTGGAATAGAACTGCCATTGGCGCCAGCGTATCATGCAGATAACACAACACGTTCTTCACCTGCATTGGGTGAAGATAACAGTTTTTTTTTGGTGTAAACTGAATCAAACTAAACCAACAGGTTGATTGATTACCTCCTGTTCAAATTGTTTCTATAACGGAAATAGTCTCATGGCTGGTGAAGCTCAAAAGAGCAAACTGATTTTCTATAAAGCGCTGACTGATATCTCAAATCAGATTCATGCGGCGGAGAATCTGGATGAGATTCTGATCAACTTGGAAGAGTCTATTCTCTCTCTTTTTGATGCAGAACGACTGACCCTTTATGCCGTTGATGACGATACCCAGGAAATATTCTCCCGTTTTTTCAGCAAAGGGGATAGTGAGCCCACTGAGATTCGTCTCTCAATCGACAACAAAAGCCTGGCCGGATTTGTGGCCAAGAATGGACAGCCGGTAAATGTTGCCAATGCTTATGATGCGGATGAACTGAGCATGATCAATCGCGAGCTGGTTTTTGATTATTCCTGGGATGAAGGCACAGGGTTTATCACCCGGCAGGTGTTGGTGGTGCCGGTTATCCAGGGTAATCAGGTCGTCGGAGTGATACAGCTGATCAACAAGAAGAGTGGCGACCGGTTTACGATTGAAGATCAGAGTTCTGTTATTGAGTTGGCGAGAGTGGTCGGGATTGCCATCAGTAATCAGTGGAAGCTCTCCCTTACAGACAGAAAAAAAGGCAGATTGGATTATCTTGTAGATCAGAACATTGTCACCCAGTTACAACTGGATCAAGCGATCAATAAAGCGAGGAGCCATCGGGTTGATGTAGAGTTGATTTTGATGGGTGATCTCAGTGTCAGCAAGACAGATATGGGCAAGGCGTTGAGCGATTATTATGGGTGCGAATTTGTTGCCTATGATGAGCACCACCCGGTTCCTGAAGATCTTCTTGAACGCAAAGGCAAGTTCTACCTGCAGAGCAGTAACTGGGTTCCTCTTGGCAACGGAGCAGAGGGTGTGGTCAGGATACTTATTGATAATCCCAGGCGATCTGATCGTGATTCACTGGTGGGCAACATGCTCCCCAATAAATCATTCGATTATGCAGTCGGCACCAGAGAGGATATTCAGAGTTTTATCTCCCTTTTCTATCGAAACCCCATGTCGCTTCAGGAAACCCTTGCCGAACCCATCATACTGACTGATTCAGATATGCTGGAGAAGGAGTTGGCAAGGCTTGATCTCGACTTTTCCCTGGATGAAGAGGAGGAGGAGGCAGAGCAGGAGTCAGATGAAGCTGATGAGGAGCAGAGTGAGGTTATTCAGCTGGTCAACAAAATCATCCTGGATGCCTATGCCGAGGGGAGTTCAGATATCCATCTTGAGCCCTATCCCAGAAAGGAGGGTCTGGTTGCCCGATTCAGAGTGGACGGCATCTGTCGCTCCTATCTCCGGATTCCCACAAAATTCAAACAAGCGGTGATTGCCAGAATCAAGATCATGGCTGATCTTGATATCTCTGAGCGCAGAAAACCACAGGACGGCAAGATCGCTTTTCGCAAGTATGGGCCAAAGGATATTGAACTCCGGGTGGCAACAATTCCGACAGTAGGGGGACAAGAGGATGTGGTGATGCGTATCCTCACTGCCGGTGAACCACTGCCCCTGGATGTAATTGGTTTCTCTTCCCGGGACTTCGGTGCTCTAAAGGACATTACAGCAAAGCCTTATGGGCTGGTATTGGTTGTTGGCCCGACCGGTAGTGGTAAAACCACCACTCTTCACGCTATTCTCAAGACCCTCAATACGGAAGATCGAAAGATCTGGACAGCCGAGGATCCGGTTGAAATCACCCAGTCCGGTCTGCGTCAGGTTCAGGTGTTGCCGATTATCGGGTTTACCTTTGCAGCAGCCATGCGCTCCTTTCTTCGTGCCGATCCCGATGTCATTATGGTGGGGGAGATGAGAGATGAGGAGACCGCCGGAACCGGCATCGAGGCATCTCTTACCGGCCATCTCGTATTCAGTACACTGCACACCAATAGTGCTCCCGAAACCATCACCCGGTTGCTGGAGATGGGTCTGGATCCATTCAACTTTGCCGATGCCATCCGGGGTATTGTGGCTCAGAGACTGGTTCGGACTCTGTGTACACAGTGCAAGGAAGCCTACCACCCTGATAAAAAGGAGTTCGAACTGCTTGCCCATAATTATGGGCAAGGTTTTGAAGAGGCCGGCTATATTTATACTGATGAACTGAAACTCTACCGGGCAAAAGGGTGTGATCATTGTGGAAATACCGGTTATCGGGGAAGAGTCGGGCTATTTGAACTGCTGGTCGGTACAGACAAAATGAAACACCTCATCCAGACCAAGAGTGATATTGACAGCTTGCGGGTTCAGGCAAGAGAAGACGGGATGAACACCCTCATGCAGGATGGGATCAGGCGAATTTTTGAGGGGGTTGCTGATCTGCCGAATGTGAGAAGGGTGTGTATCGCCTGACCAGGTAACGATTACCTGAACTTGTGGATTTCGTCCTGTTTTAGTAGTTGGATTTTGTGGTCAGGAGCACGTTTTTTCAGTTCTTTCAGGATCTGGTCTTCCTTGCCTGGCTTGAGATGAGTTACAAAAATCCGGGTATTAATTTTCAGTTTGTTCAGATCGGCGGCCAGAGAGTCGGGATCATAATGCTTGGAGAGGGCAGCGATCTCTTTCATCCCGGTCGGGAAGGCGCATTCTGTGATTAGCATGTCAAGAGAGCCATGATCATTGATCACATCCCAGAAGGTGTTATTGGTTATGGTGTCTCCCGTATAGGCAAAAGAATGAGTATTGGACTCAATCCTGTAGCCGACGGCAGGCACTGTATGGGAGACCGGGATCATCTCTATCGACAGCTTTCCGATCTGCAGTGGTTCGCTGCTTGAAAACGGGATAAGTTGGATAACACGGATCCCCATCGGGTTGGTGATGCGGGTAAAATCAGGCCAGAGGACATCATTGAAAAGGTGTTTTCTCAGTGACTCGATAGTCTCTTCCGAGGCATGTACCTGGATCGGGGTTTGAGTAATTTCAAACAGGCTGTCTGCCATAAAGGCAATCGAAGCGATGTGATCAAGATGAGAGTGGGTGATCAGAATATGACGTATCTTTTTTAGCTCCGTCAGCGAAAGTATGCCTACCCCGGTTCCGGCATCAAGCAGAATGGTTTTATTGACCAGGAACGAGGTGGTTTCCAGCCGATGACCGGATCCGCCGGCGACCACCATTCCCATTGCCCTGCCTGATCCACCACGGAGCCAAGCAAAGGGAAGCGGCTTCCAGCCGCCGTGGGTTATGGTGCCTCCGCTTGCACCCAGTATTCTTAGTCGGATGGACATGGCTGGCACTTCTCTCCCTGGCCGGTCTCTTTTTTGCTTATTGAAACATCGATCCGTTGACTCTCATGGCTATTGTCACCATTGTCAAATACTCCATCCCACTCACCCCCTGGAGGGTTGGCCTGCAAGTGTTCACAGCGGTCGATATACATCGGGTAAAGGGGTGTTTTCGAGTCAAGCCCCTTTAGTTTGGTAAACAGATTGATTGCCTGGCTCCACTCCTGATTGCTGTAGGCATCTATGGCCTGTTGATGGATGCCCACCAGAGTGCGGACAGACTCATCCAATTTATCTCGATGGCAAAGCGGCTGGTAGATGGCGATGGATTGTTTCTTTCCCCGCACCCGAACCCGGTCAATCATTCGGTAGAGGTAATGATCGGCTGCTTTCCGGGTGGTGTCATTAACAATCACCCAGGTGCGATAATATTTTGTAAGCTCCTCAAGACGGGAAGCCGTGTTGACGTTATCACCAATGACCGAGTAGTTTAATCGGTTTATGGAACCCATATTTCCGGCCACCACTGTGCCGGTGCTGATGCCAACTCCTATCCGGATGGTGTCAAAACTGTCCTGGCTCAATTTCACATTGAGAGTGTCCAGACTCTGTTCTATGGCAAGTGCGGTCGCCACAGCATTGTTGGCATCTTCTTTTGTGGCTAGTGGAGCACCGTAAAGAGCCATAACCGAATCACCGACATATTTGTCCACCACACCATGATTTTGTTCAATGATCTGGCTGGCTTCGGTGAGACAGGTGTTGAGCATTGAGAGCACCCGCTTGGGTGAGTGGCCCTCACTGAGGCCGGTAAAATTACGTATATCCAAAAATAACACAGTGACTTGTTTTTCTTCACCACCGAGTTCTATATCGTGATCAAGCAGTTCTTTGGCAATCTCTCGGGAGACCACTTTTCCCAACAGGTCTTGCATCTGTTCCTTTTCCTGCAGAATCCGAACCATCCTGTTGAATGCAGCCGCGAGTTTTCCCAGTTCATCCTTACGCTCGAGACTGAGGCTTTTTGAGAGATAAGCCATCCCAACCCAGTGTTGTCCACCCTCTTGTACAGCTTGAGCAGCACCAATCAGACGCTTGACCGGTTGGGTGATGTTACGACCCAGGAAAAAGGCGACCATGATGATAAAAAGAGCGCCAAACAGAGCGAGGCCGCCAACAAGAATCATGGCATAAGAGATTTCGGCCCCGGAAATCAGGGGTTTCTGGATGACGATAACAATGGCCTGATCCGGGGCAATATTGAAATGGATTAACCGGGTCAGGTATGCCTGGCCCCCAAGGGTGGCTTCGAAATGAGTGCCAAGAGTGTCTTTGTTTAACTGTTTGATGCTGTCTCTCAACTGATGACTCAGGGGGTCGGGTAGTGTGGAACTGACGACATCAAGAACTTCCTTTAGCACAAGAGCATAAGCTGGAGTCAAAAGGGCACCCTGTTCCCGAGTTTGGGGGAGGGAGTGTTTTGCCGGACGCAGGAAGGTGAATTCTGCCTCGGTCAGTCGCTTCAGGTCTTCAATAAAGCGGTCCGGGTTATTTTGTGACAACCCCGACTCGATATAGTTTTCGGCAAGGCGAACAAACATCGCACTGGTGGAAACCAATGAGCTGTCAGCCCGTTCCCTGATGAGCCGACGGTCGGTGATAATCATGGCAATCAAGCCAACTGCCGTGAAGGTGATAATGGCGATGACCAGTACAACGATCAGGCGTGATGTAATACTCGGAAACTGGAGTTTCAAAGTGTTGCCTCTTTCCACGATTGATATGGATGACCAATGATCAACCAGGAAAGAGAAAAGAGTTTAGATCGCATCATTCCTCTATCTGACCATTTTAGGGACTCATGGTTCCCTGTTTGTTGTCCTGTTAATTTAAAGTATCCTGAAATAACGACATCGACTATACATTCTTTGAGCAGTAATGAAGGTCCTACTTGTCGGTGTTCAGTGTCTCCAGTGCAACCTGTGCCTTTTGATGACCTCTTGCTGCGGCTCGCGTGAGGTAGTTGCGGCCCTCTGTCCTGGAAGGTGCAGTGCCAGTACCACGCAGGTAATAGATGCCAACAATGTACAGGGCATCCGCGGTCAGGAGGTTGTCGCTTTTGTCAGCCACCAATTTGTAAAGGCGAAAGGCCTCTTCCAGGCTCTGTTTGACGCCACGCCCCAGCGTATACTGATGGGCGAGATTCATCATTGACCCAAAATGCCCGGGATCAAGCTGGAGGGTTTTATTAAACTGGAGCGCAGCAGCGGTATAGTCTCCACTGTCGCGGTAGAAGACACCGAGCTGGTAGGTGAGTGGTTCCTGGTTGCCTGCTGTGAGCGGGGTGTTCTTTCCACCTTCATCGGGTGCGGGCAAGTGCTCCAGCCGTTCCTCAAGCCGGACACGTTCACTCTCTGTATCCTGAAGACGTGAGAGAGTATGTTCATTTTTCTGCCGAGCCAGTTCAAGGGCACTCTCAGTGTTGCCAATTTGGAGTTTGAACTGCTCATTTTCTTTTTTGGCAAGCGCAAGACGTTCATTCAGCTTTGCTGCTTCGACCAGTGATTGCGCTAATCTGGATTGAGCTGAATCACGCCGGGACAGAGCTGCTTTCAGATTATCCTCCAACTGAAGCATTTTTCTTTCCTGATCACGCCGGAAAAAATAGAGCTGGTTGATCTCTCCCTGGGAGGTAATTTGATTTTCTTTCAGCAGATCCAACTGGCCGAGAAGGGTGGCCGACTCTCTCTCCCTTGACTCAAGCCTGGATTGCATAAGGGCCACCTCCCTGACGGATTCGGTCTGGCGGTCACGTGCATTGTCCAGAAGCAGATTGAAGCGTGTATTGTCAGTGGAGTACATCCACCATCCACTGACGGCTGCCAGAGCGGCGATCATTGTGGCCACTATCCAGGCACGCACTCTTGTCTGGAGTGATTCAACGATCCGTGCACTTTGGCCCGGATTAGACTGCCCGAGCAATGCGGCGGCGGCACGCATGAGTTCTGTTACCTCTTCACCACCGATTATCGCCCGGCCGGATTCTGTGGGGATGAGGGTTGTTTCAACGACCTCTTCATCACCTGCTTCATTCACAATCTGTCTCCTGATGCTGTCTCCATTGATCCAGCCTGCTCCAAGGGAGAGAGTAAAGCAAGTCTGCGTGCAGTAAATAAGAACACCCGCCACTTTGCAGTAAACTCTCGGTGACAAGATCAGGGCGTATCATAAACCACGCCATACAGTGATCACCAATCCCAACACCTGGCGGCAGGTGTGCTAAAGTTAATCTGCAAGGGTCAGACGTCCAGAGGCGGGCCCAGAACCCAGTTCAGCGGGTTTGCTGCTGGCGCCATAGCTACCAGACTATGCCGGCGATTAAAGATGGTGACGGGTTGAGAGTGACATGATCACACCAATCAGGTGCTGTTGATGATCTTGGTGATATCTGGCAGAGGAGAAATCATGCTGGAAAAAATTGAACGCTATGCCAGTGAGTACGCACTTTCTGATATTCACATCCGCTCTGATCAACCGGTTGCAATCAGAGAGGATGGAATTATCCGTACCTTTGTCGAGGATGTTCCAACCCGGGGCGAGGTGGAAAGCTTTATCTCCTCCTGCATGGATCCGGTTCACTCACAGGTCTTTGATAAGAAGAAAAATGTGGATCTGGGAATTAGCGCCGGGAAGATCCGCTTTCGTGCCAATTTTCTCCATACCTTTACCGGCCCTGCTTGTGTGCTGCGTAAGATTGAAACCGCAATCCCAAGGCTTGAAACGCTGGGGTTGCCGCCTGTGGTTTATGAGATGACCCAGGTGGAGAATGGACTGATTTTGGTGACCGGTCCTACCGGTTCCGGTAAATCCACCTCACTGGCGGCAATGGTTGATCAGATCAATGAAGACCGCCAGGGCCATATTCTTACCATCGAGGATCCGATTGAATTCATCCATCAGAGCAAGAACTGTATTGTCAACCAACGGGAGATTGGTCGTGATGCCTCATCCTTTGAAAGTGCTTTGAGGGCGGCCCTGAGGGAGGATCCCGATATCATTCTGGTGGGGGAGATGCGAGATGTGGAGACCATCAGCCTGGCGCTCACAGCAGCTGAAACCGGCCACCTGGTCTTTGGCACCCTTCATACCAACAGTGCTCCCAGCACCATCAATCGGATTATTGATGTCTTTAAGTCAGAACAACAGGGTCAGGTGCGCGGCCAGCTTGCTCAATCGTTGCGCATGGTGATGACCCAGTCTCTCCACCGAAAGAAGAGCGGAGGGGGTCGGGTAGGTTCATTTGAGGTCATGCTCTGTAACAATGCAGTACAGAATCTTGTCCGCGAAAACAAGATTCATCAGATTCCAGGAATCATGCAGACCGCACGCGCGGAAGGGATGATGACCATGAGCAAATCAATTGAGGAACTTGTCTCCCGTGGGCTTATTGACCCCCCGAGAGCGGGGTGAGCAGGAAAGGACAGATGGGGAAAATGGAGCAGGGACTGACCCTGCTGGAGCTGATTGTTGTGGTCGCTATTATTGCCATCATCGGCTTCTTCGGTTTTCCGGCTATGGATGGCTGGCAGTCCGGCCGGAGGGTGGAGGCCCATTTTGAAGACCTGAATGGGTATCTGCGGTTACTCAAGAGTGAAGCGGAAGCCCGGTCAACCACAGTGCGCATCACTCTTGCAGGAGACACTCTGAGTGCGTTTTATTTTGATACCGGCGGTGGGGCCACACCTCCATCTACGGATTGTGTGGGCGGAAACTGGATTCCCTATCCTGACAATGTCAATCCGCGCGAAGTGGTGATCCCTGTCAATGAAGCCACCGTCTCAGGTCCCAGCCGACTCTGCTTCTATCGGGACAGCCGTGCCAGCGGCGTACCCAATAATTCACCCTACACCTATGGTGTTGAACATCCCGACGGGCCGGGTGGAGGGGGTTATCAGCTACAGGTCAATCAGCCGACCGGATTCATGAGCCGATGGCAATGGAACACTCAAGCTAATACTTATTATCAAATGTAGCTTATAAATTTTTGATAATAAAAATAAAAGACCTGTTATTAATGTGATCCCCATCACTTATAGTTTTGACCATACAGGAATGTAGCTTATAACTTATTGATAATAAAAATAAAAAAAATCTGTTATTAGTGTGATCCCCGTCACTTACAGTTCTAACCATACAGGATAGAGTGTTACTGGAGCCGGTGGCTCTGGAGAACAGGGGCGAGTTCTGTTCTGATTGGGGGCAACGGTGTTGATACGGGAGTATTCTTACAGGAGAGCCAAACTGGCTAAAGTTGTGTTTCTGCAGCCATTCACAGCAGTGGATCGAAGTCGCAGGCCTTTCAGGCGATTTCCCGGAAATGGGATGAAAGAGTCGGGATTTACCCTGATCGAAGCGGTGGTGGCGCTCGCCATCATCGGCATCTCCTTTGCCGGGGTGTTCGGCCTGGTCACAATCTCTGATCGTTCTTTGCAGGGAGCGATTGAACGTGAACGGATGAAAATGCAGGCCCGTCAGATCATCGAAACCGTGGCAGCCGATGCTGTCGGCCAATGCAGCTACACCGGATCCTGGGTCACCTCCGGTGGACAGGTTAGCTGTCCACCCTTCTCCAAGACCGACTTGCCCGTATCTCAGCGCATGGCCCGATGGTGTCAGCGCATGGAAGATGGCCTTACCACTGTCAAGGGCGATCAGCGGCAGATCCGGGTGCGTCCCCTCAGCGGGAGTCAGCCCTGCAGCTCCTCCCAATCCAGCCAGCGGGTCATCGAAGTGCGCCTCAACTCCGGTGGCGGCAAATCACAAGTGGTCATGAAGCAGGTTGTCTATGTCTCGCCCTGATCGATCAACCCTCAACCATCGCCAGAGCGGTCTGACCATGGTCGAATTGATGGTGGCCATGGTGGTCAGTTCAGCTGTTGTCGCTGCCGCCTACGGGTCCTATATGATGGTCAGCAACCAGTACGATAAAGTCGTGGAGATCTCCGAGATGCACGGGGCCGGGCGTACTGTTCTCGATCTGATGAGTCGTGATCTTCGCATGACCGGTTATCACGACTACTGTATGAATAGTATTGAGCAGCCAATTCGCATCCAGAATCTTGCTGGTTCGAATACGGAGCAGATCACCATCCAGTTTGATGAAGGGCCTGCGCTCACCAACAACTGTACCCTTCAGGAGCCACAGATCGACCGCATCCGGATCAGTTACTTCGCCTGTGATCGCCCCGTCTCCCCCTGTCGCGCCACCGGACCTTACAACCTTTATCGAACCAAAGAGGTGTTGATCGGGGCTTTCTGGTCCAGCACCCAGGGCAGTTGCGCCCCCGGTGGCCGCCAGGCCCCCTGCTACAGTGGCCAGAATGCGGCCTTGATTGCCGACAATGTTGATGATCTCCAGTTCAATTATGACGTTGGAGCCGGGTATGTGGTTGACATCAGTCTGGTACGGCGGTCAAAGCAGGAGTATGGCAACAGTGTCAAACCTTTCCCCAGAAAAAGAGGCCGGGATTATGTGAATTTGCGTACCGAAACCAAAAACCTCGGAGCCAGTGACAAATTCATGCGGGATGAATTCTTTTCCAGCGTAGTACTGCGCAACCTGGTTGCATCCGATCTCACCCGGGTGCCGATCTTCAATGCGATTGAGACGGCGATCAGTTTCGGTGGGGGATGCGGGGGTAGCAATGAGGAGCTTTTTGCTTTCAGTGCGGACGGCAGCAACACCATCGGTAAACTCTGCTGCGGGAGACGAACCCGGATTGACTGTGCCGCAACTTCCGGTGCTCTGGCGAACGCCTATAACCGACATTTGCGGGTATTGAACATTCCCCAAGCCCTGGGGAGGGTGGTTGCCCTCGGCGGCACCGGAGCAGACGCCCAGATTCAGGTCCAGGCGATAAATGCCAAAGGCGGCTGGACCACCAAAAACTACTTTCCCCAACGTTGATGGTCATCATGAACGGTAATTCCTTATCCATCCATCCCTCTGCTCAGCTACCTATTCGGCAGGAAGGGGCTGTGCTGGTGGTTACGTTGCTGATCACAGCGGTGATGTCATTGATTGGGGTGGCACTCTTTCAGCGCGTCGGTAGCGATATCCAGATTGTGGAACGGGCGACGGCACGAACCGAGACCTTTTATGCCGCCGACTCCTGTGTGGAAGATGCCAAGAACTACATACTTGGCAATAGCGGCCCTTGGGGGGGAGTGCTGGCCACACCCCAGGGTCGTGACCTTCCGCGGAGAAACATGACCTTCCTCTATAACCCTGCCACGGAAGGAGCAAAGGTCAGGGACCGGCTCAGCCAATTCAGCTACACTTGCAACCTCAAGCAGTTTGATAAGACTTTGGTGAACCCCGATGCCGGGGAGACTATTGAGATGACTTTTGGTTATCAGCAGCAGGGAACACTGCGCAAGCAGTTTTACCATATCAATGGCAGCGGCTTTGGACCTGGAGGAGCACGGCGTGAAATCGAAGCCGTACTCTCCTGGGTGCGATAGGAGATTCCGGATGCGCAAAGGACTGATCATATTATTCTTTACAGTCATGGGCGGCCTCCCGCCGGTAGCCAATGGCTGTGTGGTCCAGCGTTTTGCCTTCGGCACTTCGGTGGCCGATCTTCAGGCCGCTCTCTCCACGCCCGCTGGGGATGAACAGAACGCACAACCGCAAGCCGTCAGGGTCGCTGATCGTCATCGGGTCTCAC
>Ga0208409_1000269_pt1 | contig 23620 bp, 22 predicted proteins | sample ETNtaG_29_FD_185784 | JGI IMG/M metagenome (GOLD analysis project Ga0208409, IMG submission 185784) | Marine microbial and viral communities from oxygen minimum zone, Eastern Pacific Ocean - ETNP201406SV201 (SPAdes) (version 2) | ecosystem: Environmental > Aquatic > Marine > Oceanic ...
TGCCCATAATTTTTAAGTCATTATCATTTAAAGAAGTTAAAATAGTTACCATTAAAATTTTAGGTTGAGATTTAATTTCACTAGCTGCTTCTTTAGCTTTTTCTATCATTGCTTTACCGCCTTGAGCGTGAATTGTTAAGAAACCAAATTTAATATCGTCCAGCGCTTTTATTGCTTTGTAAACAGTTTGAGGTATATCTTTCAATTTAAGATCCAACATTAAATTGTTGACTCCTATGTTATTAAATTTTTGAATTCCACTTTTTCCATTTGCATTAAAAAATTCTAAACCTAATTTTACTGTAAAAATTTTATCTATTATTTTTTTTGTGGTTTCCAAAGCTTGATGAACATCCGTTGTATCCAAAGCGAGAATAATTTTATTCATCTTGATTTGTGTATTGATTTAATTTTTGAAAAAGTTCTTTGCTTATTTTCCAATGCACACCTTGTTTGGCAGGGATCTCTATTCTTGATCCATCTTTGGGATTTCTGCCGATTCTAGTTTTTAGCTGCCTGTTTTTAAAGGAACCAAATCCTCTAATTTGAACATTCTCACCTTTAGCAATTGCTTTGATTATTTCATCCAATACAAGGTTTAAGGCTTTTTCTAGATCTCGTCTTATAAAATTGGGATAGGAATTAGCTAATTGGTCTAATATTCGATTTTTAACAAAACTCAATTTTATTTTTCTTTTGTCTTATTTTTTTTCTTGAGAGTTTTTGGAAGCTCAGCAAAAGGCAGCGATCTGCCGCTATCCACGCTGCCGTATCTTTTAATTGCTTCCTTAGCTTGTTCTTCCTCAAGTATTTTAATTGATAAAGATACTTTTCTTTTTTTTAAATCTAAATCTAGCAACATACAATCTACTTTGTCGCCTTTATTAAAACGATTAGTTCTTTGATCCTCCTTATTTATTGCAATTTGGTTTTTTTTAATTAATATTTTCATCGGACAACCGTCTGGTTTAACTTTGATACCGTTACCTAAAGTTTCAAGGACAATAACGGTTATAATATCTTTCTTCTTTTTGTCTTTGAAATAATCTATTGGATCTGGCAAGAGTTGTTTCAAACCCAATCTTATTTTTTCTTGATTGTGTTCCAAAACTTTAGCTGTTATCGGGTCATTTTTTTTATATTTCCCAAGTTCCTCTACTGATTGTTCATAAGAAATATCTTTATAGTAAATCATTCCTTCTAAATCGAAATCATTGATATTAATGAAGAGAGCAAACTCTGTAATATTTTTTATTGTTCCCTCAACTTTGGAACCAACTGGAAATTCTTTTTCAAATTTTTTCCAAGGATTAGGTTGAGTGTTTTTATATGATAAAGATATTCTTCTTTTTTTAACATCAATTTCCATGATCATCACCTCAATCTTTTGAGAAAGGGATAAAAGTTTTTTTGCTGAAATATTCTTTTTAATGTGGGTTAGTTCTGATTGGTGGCACAAGCCTTCCAATCCTTCTTCAAGAGCTAGGAAAACTCCGTAATCAGTTATCTTAAGTACTTTTGCTGGATAAATCTTTCCAACTTTATAATTGTTTATTTTAGTATTAAATGGATCAGGTGTTAACTTTTTTACTGAAGTTGAAATTTTTTTATTTTCAGTATCAATTTTAATGATTTTTAATTTCTGTTTTTGACCGATCGTAAATAATTCTTCTGGATGACCAATTCGACTCCAAGAACACTCATTAATATGTGTCATGCAATCAATTCCGTTTAAATCAAAAAAAACACCGTAATCAGTTATTCCTTTAACTGTTCCCTCAACAATATCACCCTCATCAAATTTGCTTAGCACTTCTTCTTTGCTGGTCTTCATTATATTTTCTAGGACTGCTCTTCTAGACACTACGATATTGCCTCGAATCTTATCGCATTTTACAATCATGAACTTTAAGGGTTCTTTCATTAAGTGATTAATATTTTTTTGAGGTTTGAGATCGACTTGACTTCCTGGTAAAAAACACATAGAGGACTGAACATCAACCACAAAACCACCTTTTATTTTAGAAATAATCCGCCCCTGAACTTCTTCATTATTTTCAAAGGCTTTTTCAAGTTGTTTCCAGCTTTTTATTTTTTTAGCTTTTTCTCTGCTGATTATTAAGTCACCTTTTTTATCTTCTAGTTTTACGACTAAGACAGATATTTTTGAACCCACTTTTAAATTTCCTTCTTCTTTTAAAAGCTTCATTTCATTAATATCTAAAGTTCCTTCAGACTTTGCTCCTGGCAATTCTAGAAAAATAAGTTTGTTTGTAATTTTTGTAATTGTACCATCCGCAATTTTTCCTTCAGAAATTTGTGATTTTGAAAATTCGGTATTTAATAATTTTTCAAATTCCTTACTTTTTGGTGAGCTTAAATCTTTATAAATTTCTTCCATACATTTCTTTTAATTTTTTTTCTATAATCTTCGAAAGTTTTGTTAGCATTTGTTTTTCATTTATTTTCGAGGTGTCAACAATTACAGCATCTTTTGCGGGTTTTAAAGGGCTTATTTTTCTTTTTGAATCATTTGAATCTCGCAATTTTATTGCCTTTTTGACCTCATTAAACGAAATTCTTTTATTCGTTTTTCTATATTCTTCAAATCTTCTTTTTGCCTTGGTATTCAAAGAACATTTAAAAAATAGTTTTAAGTCTGCTTTTGGAATTATAACGGTGCCGATGTCACGACCCTCTATAATACAAAGTCTATTTTTAGCAAAATTTATTTGATAACTTTTTAAAAGATTTCGAATTCTTTTAATTTTTGCGATTTTTGAAGTATATTTGGTTACTTCGGTGTCAAATAAATTTCTATTTTTTAAATCTTTCGAGGTGATTTTTTTTGTAATTTTCTTTAAAAATAAATTTCTAGATTTTATTTTTTTAGTTTTAAGAAGTTTATAGGCAACAAAACGATACAAAAGACCGGAAGTTAGAAGTTTAAGATTATATTTTTTTGCAATTAATTTACTGGCCGTTGTTTTTCCTGAACTTGCTCCTCCATCGGCAGCAATTAATAATTTAATATTATTTAATAATTTCATACTTTGCGCCTAGTTGTTTCATCAAATTTAAAAAATTTGGAAAACTTGTAGCGATAGAATGGCAATCTTCCACTATAATTTTTCCTCCCAATGTTAATCCCAAAACGATACCTACCATGCTTAATCTATGATCATAACTTGTCTTTATTCTGTAAATTCTATTATTCAAATTTAAATTAGGGTTGCCATATATTTTTATAGAGTCACGATCTTTTAATTTTGTTCTAATTCCAATTTGAATTAATATTTTGTTCATCAGACTCAATCTTGGCGACTCCTTTTTTTCTAATTCACCGCAAGCCCTGAAATTTGATATTCCATTTGCAAACGAAGCCGCCAAAAATATCAGAGGCATTTCATCGATAGCAAGAGGAACAATAGAAGCTGGACAATTAATTGATTTTAAATTGCTACTTTTTACTGTTATATCTCCAATTCTTTCTCCGCATTGAAGCTTTATATTTTGAAGAGTAATTTTGCCTCCCATCTTTTTCAAAATTTTTAATGCTCCAAGACGTGTGGGGTTTAGGTTTACAGATTTGATTTTAAGTCGAGAGTTTTTACTCAACAAAGTTAGTAAAATAAAAAACGAAGCGGAGGAAAAATCGCCGCCCACATTTAAATTAAATGCTTTAAAATCTTTTTGCCCTTTAATGGAGATTAGATTGTAATTTTTAAATTTTTTAACTTTGATAATCCCAGGTCCTGCAAACTTTAGCATTTTTTCGGTATGGTTCCTCGATTGTTTATTTTTGAATTCCTTGATCGTTGAGATTCCCGGGCATCCAAGTGACGCGAGAATCAGTCCTCCTTTAATTTGACCGCTACCAATTTTTTCTTCATGGTCAATTTTAATCGGCATCTCGCTTCCGGTTATATAGCAAGGGAGAGTTCTCTTTGCTTTTTTTTTAGTTTGAAAAAAAGCGCCCAATTTTTCCAAAGGATTCATTATTCGGTCCATGGGTCTTTTGTTGAGCGAATGGTCCCCGTACACTTCAATTTTTTGGGGATAGGTAGATAAAATTGATAATATAAATCTGGAAAGTGTGCCTGAATTCCCGCAATCTATTGAAACATTATCTTTAGTCGTTAAAGAATTCAAGCCATTTCCCCATACAAACCAAGTATTATTTTTTTTAACTATGCGAACACCAAGCTTGGTTAAAGCTTTTATAGTTGAAAATATGTCCTCCGATTCAAGAATTCCTTTTGCTTTAGAAAGGCCATAAGCTTGTGAAGCTAAAAAAAAATATCTAATTGAACAGGATTTATCGCCGGGAACAAATATAGATTTATTAAATCTGTTTATTTTTTTTTCAACTATAATTGAAAAAGATTTCATCTAAGTTTAATACTGTAATTATATATTTTAAATTACCAGTTTTCCCCGAAGTAAAATTTTCGTGCTTGCCGGTCCTTAACTATTTCATGTGGTCGGCCATTACAAATAATTTCTCCATCTACAATTAAACTGCAATAATCCACAATGCTTAAAACATTCTGTGCATTATGATCAGTTATCAGAACGCTAACACCACGTTTAATTTGGAGATCAACAATTATCTTTTTAATCATATCTATTGATATTGGATCAACAGCGCCGAGAGGCTCGTCTAATAATAATAGTTTTGGATTGTTAATCAAAGCGCGAGCAATAATACATTTTTTGCGTTGACCACCACTCAAGACGTCGGCCTTTAGTTTTCTTACGTGATTTAAATTAAATTCTGACAACAACTCTTGAACGATAGTTTCTTGTTTTGTTTTATCTTTTATTATTATCTCAGCAACCGCTCTCAGGTTATCTTCACACGAGAGGCCGCGAAATACACTATCCATTTGGCTCACATATGATATGCCGAACCGCTTAGCGCGTTCGTGGATAGGAAGGGCGGTGATCTTTATTCCTTCCACATATATATCTCCTTGATCAATTTTCATGACTCCAAGAAGACAGTTAAAGGTTACCGATTTTCCTGCTCCGTTAGGCCCAAGAAGGCCATAGAGTTCTCCTTTGGAGATATTGAGGTTAATATTTTTTAGTATAGGTATTTTATTAATTGACTTAGAGATCCCTTTAACACTTAAAATTGGTGGCTTCTTGGATTTAAATTTTAATATTCTAAATTTTTTTACAGAAGACATAACTAGTTTTTATATTTTATCTTTACTTTATCATTTTTTTTGAACATAAAAATATTAGCTTCGTTTTTCAAAAGATCCACGTCCACTTTATCTGCGATTAAAGCTCCTTTCATACCACTATATTCGACATTATTATATGCCTGTAAAAAATTTTTGGAGTTATAAAAATCCAAATTGTCGCTAGTTATAACGTTGTCTTGTTCGGTAATTTTAACATTTTCAAAAAATTCGCAATCATTGGATATTTTGTTAAAGACAGCTTTATCAGATTGGATATGTATTGTTCTCAAATTTTTTAGTCTGATAACAACAAAAACATCTTGAAGTCGGGATAAGTTGGGTTCGTTGTATTTTTGTTCAGCTATGGCTGCGTTTAATTCGAAAAAAGTTCCTCTATTGTTAGTTCCAGTGTAATTTACATTCTCTATAATATTACTTATTTTTTCTGTTAATTTATTAGCATTTTCAGTGGAACCATTTTTATCAGCGTCAGCAATTTTATCTTTATCGCTAGAATAGTAAGTGGTAAAAAAAAGTATTATAATTGCTATTACAAGAGAAAACTGAATAACTCTATTTTTTTTCACTTAATTCCCGAGTCAATTATATGATGAATAGATATTAGACCTTCAATATGATCTTTTTTAGCAACAATAACTTTGGTAATTTTGTTATTTTGCATTAACCTTAAACAGTTAACCGCTAAAACGTTTTTTTCAATTGTTATTGGTTTTTTTTTCATAAGATCTTTAACTTTTAAGTTTTTAAAATCTTTTCCTGCATCTCTACGACTATCTCCATCACTATAGGTACCCTTTAATCTTTTTTTGGAATCTAGCACAATTAAAGTACCAAATTTTTTTGCTGACATAATTTTAATTCCTTCACTCATACTTTTATTTTCATTTATTAGTGGCAATTTTTTTTTGTCAGAAATATAAAGATCGCTCACTGTTAGCAATGAAGCACCAATAGTTCCGCCAGGATGTAATTTTTTAAAATCTTTTAAGTCAAATCTTTTTTCTTTTAAAATGGCAACAGCTAGCGCATCAAACAAAGCGGAGAACATTGAAAGAGAGGTGGTTGGCAACATTGATAGTCCAGCCTCGGCTGCACTGGGAATAAAAATTTTAATATCAGCCGATTTATACAAAGTACTATTTTTTTTTTGACAAACTCCAATTAGGTAAATTCCCCATCTTTTAGCAAATGTAATGCAGTTTTTTAATTCTTGTGTTTCACCTGATGAGGAAGCAATTATAATTAAATCTGTGTTTTGCAGCACACCACTATCTCCATGAGAAAACTCTGAGGCAGAAATATATAGACTCGGTGTATTTACTGATGAAAAAGTTTTGCTTGCTCGTTCCGCAATTGCTCCTGATTTGCCAAGTCCTATAAAGCAGATTTTACCGTTTTTTTTGGTAGTTCTTACAATTTTTTCTACAGCCCTATTAAAATTTTTGTCCAAAGATTTTTGTAATTTTTTTAAACCTTTTATTTCTGTAATAATTACATCTTTGGCGATTTTAATGCAGTTTTTTTTTTTCATTTTTCAGTGTGCAAAAATATCTTCGGTAAATAATTTTTCATCTAACTTGATGCGACTTGGTAAAAATTTCATACAACTTTCAAAGAGTTCTAGTCTGTTTTCTCTTACTAACATTTTGTGCAACGCTTTTTTTATTTTATGCAAATAAATTACATCTCCAGCAGCATATTGGAGCATAGCATCTGCCATCTCATCTAGGCTTTTATTCCAATCGCTTGACCCATACTGCTTATTAAGCTTTTTGCCTTCACAAAATTCAAAAACTAAATCTTTTAATCCGTGATTTTGACTATAAGTTCTAACAAGTTTTGAGCAAACTTTTGAGTCCCAAATATTTTTTACTTGGCACTTCAGAAAATATTGCAGATTTAAAACATCATATCTAAGATAGTGACCTATTTTTGTTATTTTTTCGTTTTCTAGAATTTTAACAATATTGGGGCACTGGTATTGTTGGTTGGGTTGGATTATATAAGCGTCATTATTTCCAGAAGAAAGCTGAATAAGAGATAATCGATCGCGATGAGGTATCTGAAGCCCAGATCCTTCAGTATCTAAGCCAATATTACTGTGTTTTTCCAATTCTTTTAATACATCTGAAGATATGTCATCTTTAAACTTATAAATTTTTGTCATATTTAAAAATATATATAATGTTAATGGTAGAAAAATGCAAAAAAATCTAGGAAAAGTCGCTTGTATCTTCGGGTGTAGTGGTTTTTTGGGTTCTAATCTTATCAGACCCTTAACTCTCAAAGGGTGGAGGATCATAGCAGTTACTCGCTTTCCCTATAAAAATAACCGACTTAAAATGTACGGGCCCGTGGGTGATGTAGATTTAGAAAAATTAAATAACTTATTTGATGAAGAGGAAATAAGAAAATTTTTAAAAGCAAGTGATGTAGTTATAAATTGTGTGGGTATATTAAACGAGTCCAAGCAAAATAGTTTTGAGGCTATTCACACTCGCTTTCCAGCAATGTTGTCTAAGTTGTGCGCAGAATATGACAAGAGTCTAATTCATATTTCTAGTTTGGGTATCGAAGCCTCTTCTGCCACAAGCAGATACGCTAAAAGCAAACTTGAAGGAGAAAAAATTATTTTAGAAACCCTTAAGAATAAATCGATAATTTTGAGGAGTGGTCTCATGGTAGGGACATCAGACAAGTTCTTCAATACACTTAGCTCATTATGCCAAATTTCTCCGTTCCTCCCTTTAATCGGTCAAGGCCTAAATTATATTCAACCCATTGTAGTAACAGATGCCGCCAAAGCAATCGTGGAGGTTTTGGAAAAGGAGGAAATTAATAATATTTATGAATTAGGAGGACCTAATACTTTTACTTTTAAAGAATTGATGGAAATTTTATTAAAGCAAATAAAGAAGAAAAGATTTCTTCTTCCCATCCCAATTCCCTTTGCTAAAGTTTTAGGAAGGATTTTACAAGTTATGCCCAAACCTCTACTTACTGCGGATAACGTAGAGCTTATGCAATTTGATGCCATTGTTAGCAATAAATATTCAACACTAAAGGATTTGAAGATTAGTCCCAAAGCTATAAGTGAAGTGTTGCCAAGCTATATGTGGCGATTTAGAAAAGGTGGACAATTCGCCAAGTTGTAATGAAAAATGAAAATTATAAACCGTACTTACCAGGAATAATTATATAATGTATTGCCAATACTATTCCAACCGATACGCTTAAACCAAAGACCATTTTAATAAAATCTTTACCAATAAGTGGAAACACGTATTTAAATTTATATTCCTTGTTCATCGTTGATATGGCCAATTCACGTCCACAAAGGAGCCCAACAAACACCCAAGTGGTACTCATAGGCAGATCGTTTAATTCTTTAAAGTAATAGAGTACTAATGTATAAATTGTATTGATAATGGTTGCGCTCCTTGCGTATCTTGTTCCCGTTTTGTCGAGTACCACTTTCTGAATTGGACCACCATGTATATAAAAAATATAAAAAAGGAGAACTGAAAAATAAATTAGGACAATAGTTAATAAATAAATATCAAGTTGTCTTGGTAAATAAACTGCAATGTTTGCAACATCGTGCATTAACCAGGTACCCCATAAAAAAGCTGAGGTTATCCAAACAGAATTACGCCAAAAAGCAATTTTCCTTTTATTGGTGATTTCATCGAATTTTTCATTAATGAATTTTGAAATAGCGATCCAACAAATATAAGCAACAACAGCTGCAATTCCATAACCTACGACGCTTTTTAAAAGCATTTTTTCAAGAACAATCGTTGAAGCAAATGCTGACAATACTAAGAAAGTTGTTGAAACTGGAATTCCAATTCTTGTTAATAATAATAATATTCCAGGAGCAACAGCATGATACCATTGAATTTCTTGGTAAGGAATTCTTGTTAATCTTCCATATGAAATGTCACCATCATTTATCCACCATCCACAACTTATTGTAATGACCATAGCAAAAGAAGCAGCAGTAGCTAATGTGTACCACTTAAACCATTTCTGTTTGGACGCAATAAATGTACCCAAAGTTTGAATAGAGTCATTTGCTATTACTGACCAACCAGCAAGAGCAAAGCCGATGATTGCGTATATTAATGTTAGCTCCATATAGCTATTTTGTGACTAACTTTATATAGCTTATGTTGATAACTAATTCAGTAAAAAATTTAAATTATTTTACTAATCGTTGGAGCGAAACTTCCACACATACAATATCTTAAACTATGTAACAATTAAAAAAATTAAAGAAAAAACACAAAGGAGATTAGGCTGAATTAATTTTTTTTTTGATAAATCGAGGAACCCCATCATCTTTTTTGATCAAATCTTCTTTTTTGTTCTTTGGTTGGAATGCATATAAAACGTGTAGTTTGCAATAGGAAAAATCATTCATTGACTTTCTTCCACAAAAATAAAAATCTGGTTCATTGGGATGTCCGATAGGCCATCTACAAATTTTATCATGTAGTTCTTCTAAGGATTTTGGATTTTCTGGTTCAAAACTTTTATCTAGCAACAGTGATTTAAATCTACTCCTGCGTGTTTTTCTTTCAGGTTGCGGAGCATTTTCCTGATGCTGTGAAACTTGATTAAAGTTATTTTTTTTTTGAATAGATTTTACAGTAAGACTTAATCGGTATGCTTTTCCAATTACTGCATTTCTAGTTACTCCGCCAATAATGGATGCAATTTGACTTGCGGTATTACCTTTGCCCCAAAGCTGCTTTAGTTTACCTACTTTTTCTAGTGTCCAGCTCATAAATTACTCAATCTATATATAGTGTTAACTTATTATACATCTACAATATCAGGTTAAATACACATAAAAATTTAGAATTTTCAATGTATTTTTTTAGTTTTTTAACAATTTTTCAAAAAAAACTAATAAATATAATTAGCGATGGTTGAATTAGAAAAAAAATATGAAATAGGTGTAAAAAGATTTGGATTTGTAAATTGGATCGGTGCTTGGACACTATATAAAAAAGAAACTCTAAGATTTATAAATGTTTGGATTCAAACACTTTTTTCTCCTTTAATTACTTCCCTACTATTTTTGTTTGTTCTTTCTTTGGCTATTGGCAATGAAAGAGGAAATGTACTGGAAGTACCTTTTATTAATTTTCTTGCACCAGGTCTTATTGCAATGAGCGTCGTTCAACAAGCATTTTCTCATTCATCTTCATCGATAATGATTGGAAAGATTCAGGGTACTATTTTTGATACAATTTCCGCACCCTTATCTGCGGAAGAGGTAGTGACCGCCACTATTCTAGCCGCATGCAGTAGAAGCATTATCATAGCTTCTATTTCAATAATTGTTTTTTCGTTTATTATTGACATAACTATTACAAGTTTTGCTCACGTTATTATATTTACATTTTTAAGTTCCTTTATTTTGGGAGCGGCAGGTTTTATAGCGGGACTTTGGGCAGAAAAATTTGATCACATGGCAACCATTACAAACTTTTTAATAGTGCCACTTTCTTTTTTGTCAGGAACTTTTTATTCTATAGATAGACTTCCTTCAGTTCTTCACACCATAAGTGAATTAAATCCTTTCTTTTATATGATTGATGGTTTTAGATATGGATTTATTGGAACAGCTGATGGATCGGTTATTTATGGAATGACATATCTAATTATTCTATCTTTTATTATTTGGTTTATTGCCTATCTATTGTACAAAAAAGGATATAAAATTAAATTTTAATTTATATGAGCTCAGTCCTAGGAACGTACGCAAGGAAAAATATTTCATTTTCAAAAGGCAAAGGATGTTACCTTTATGATCTAAAGGGTGAACAATATTTAGACTTTGTAAGTGGTATTGCTGTTAATTCATTAGGCCATTGTCACGAGCATTTGGTAAAAATTATTCAAGAACAATCCAAAAAACTTTGGCATGTATCAAATATGTTTGTTATTCCTGAACAGGAAAAGTTAGCAAAAAGGTTAACCGATTATACCTTTGCTGATTTTGTGTGTTTCCAAAATTCTGGATCAGAAGCTACCGAAACTAGTATTAAAATTGCTAGAAAATATTTTCATACAATTGGTCAACCTAATAAAAAAAGAATAATTACTTTTAAAGGGGCTTTTCATGGAAGAACTCTTGCCGCACTATTTGCAGCAAATAATCCAAAACATATAGAAGGTTTTGATCCAAAAGTAGATGGATTTGATCAAGTTCCTTTTGCAGATCTCGAATCATTAAAAAAAGCAATAACTAATGAAACAGCCGGAATCATGATAGAGACAATTTTAGGTGAAGGAGGAATAAAAGAAGTTCCAGATTATTGTTTAAAAGGTTTAAGAGAGCTATGTGATGAAAAAAATCTTCTTTTAATTTTAGATGAAGTCCAATGTGGTATTGGAAGAACAGGTGATTTTTTTGCGTTTGAAAAATCAGGAATTGTTCCTGATATTGTACCAATTGCAAAGGGAATTGGTGGAGGTTTTCCATTAGGAGCTTGTTTACTTACAAAAAAGATATCCGTTGGGATGACACCCGGAACCCATGGGTCAACATTTGGTGGAAATCCTTTAGCTATGGTAGTTGGAAATGGTGTATTAGATATAATTTTACAAGATGGATTTTTAGATAATGTTAAAAAAATATCTAAATATTTTGATCAAGAACTAATTGGTCTTAAAAAAAAATATTCAAAAGTTATTTTAGAGGTTAGAGGTAGAGGATTGTTGAAAGGCTTAAAATTGGCAGTTGATAACACAAAATTTATTGAAACTCTTATGAAATATAAAATGCTGGTCGTGAAAGCAGAAGAACAGGTGATAAGATTATTTCCAGCATTAATTGTTTCAAAAAAAGAAATTGATGAGGCCATTAGCAAAATCAACGAAACTTGTAAAGAAATGAGTTAGTTATGAGAAATTTTATAAATATATCAGATATTTCCAAGAAGGAATTAAGATTTATTATTGACAATGCAAAATTAAGAAAAAAAAATAGAGCTAATCTTAAAAAAAATTCTATAGATGCAGATGCACCACTGGATGGCAAAATTCTAATTATGTTATTTGAAAAGCCATCAACAAGAACTAGGATTTCTTTTGACCTTGCGGTTAAACAATTAGGGGGGGGGTCATTAATATTAAATCCTGATGAAATTCACTATGGAATCGGCAATGAAAGTTTATATGATACAGCAAAAATTTTATCTCAATATGCAGATATTGTAATGTTAAGAACAGATGCTCATAAAAAAGTTGAAGATTTTTCAAGATATTTAAACATTCCAATTATTAATGGATTAACCGATTTAAGTCATCCATGCCAAATCATGTCGGATATAATGACTTTTGAAGAATTAAGAGGACCGATACAAAATAAAAAAATTACTTGGCTTGGAGACGGCAACAATGTTGTTTATTCATTAATCGAAGCTGCAGTTCAATTCGATTTTGAATTACATATTGCTTGTCCCAAAGGATTTGAACCAAGCAAAAATATTTTGCAATGGGCTAAAAAAAATAAGGGAAATATTTCTGTTAGCAAAGACCCCATAGATGCGGTGAGTTCTGCAGATTGTGTTATTACTGATAAATGGGTTTCAATGGGTGACAAAATTAATAAAAAGAAAAAGAAAAAAACGCTCAGACTTTATCAGGTGAATAATAAAATTATGAAAAAAGCAAATAAAGATTCAATTTTTTTGCACTGTCTTCCAGCCAGGAGAGGAGAGGAAGTAACCAACGAAGTTATTGATGGCAAACAATCAGCTGTCTGGTTAGAAGCTTTAAACAGAATACATATACAAAAAAGTATTATTGAATGGTGTTTAAATAATTAAGGCAATGGTAACGGAAAATCACCTTGTTCATTTAGGTAAAGAATAACAGAAGATCTATCCTTTTCCTTTGAAATGCCTGCAAAGGCCATTTTATTTCCTTTTACATAATCCTTTGGTTTAATTAAAAAATTATTCATTGCTTCAAAATCCCAATTCTTACCAAATCCACTCATTGCTTTTGAATATTTATAATCACTAATGGATCCAACTTTTCTTCCAATTACTCCCCATAAAGCAGGGCCAATTTTATTGCTTCCACCTTTCGATACTGAATGACATCCAATACATTTTTTAACTACTGTCTTTCCATGATCGATGCTTCCTAGGTCCAAAAAAACCTTAATATCGTTACCACTCTTAGCTTTTTCATTATCATCTTTACTGATTTCTTTAGTTTCGGTAGCTTTGGCTACTTTATTCGTAGCATCTTCGGGAACTTTAACATTGTATACAACATCAGCCAATTTATTTATGCTAAGAACAATAACTATCGTTAGTATAATAGCAGCAATTATTTTATTTATTTCAAATCCATACATAATTTTTTATAATAATCTTCATGAAGATATATCATTAGTTAATAAAAATAACTTTGTTTAACAATAAAAATTTTGCGTCCGATGGACGCACGTAATACTATCATATAAAGCAAAAAAATATGAACAAGTCAGTAATTATTATTCCATCTAGATTAGAAGCAAAAAGATTACCAAACAAACCTTTGCTGAAAATTAACAATATGCCAATGATCATTCATGTGATGGAACGAGCAAGGGAATCTAAAATTGGAGATGTAGTTGTTGCAACTCCAGATCAAAAAATATTGGATTTGGTTGAACAAAAGTCAGGGAAAGCAATTCTTACTAGCAAGGATCATTCTACAGGTACAGATAGAGTTTATGAAGCGCTAGAAAAAATTTCTGATGATTCGATTAATATTATAATAAATTTACAAGGAGATATGCCTAATCTAGATCCTAATAATATTAAAAATTTAGACTATTTAATGCGAAAAAATAAATATGATATTGGAACTTTAGCTTCCAAAATTCAAAATGCAAAAGAACTTCAGAATACAAACATTGTTAAAGTTGAAACTTTAGAAAATCTTGATTATTCCAATTTTATAAAAGCTAAAGATTTTTTTAGGAAAACAATAAATACAAATAAAGAAAATATTTACCATCACATTGGTATTTATGCATTCTCAAAGAATACTTTATCCAAGTTTGTGAAATTAAGTAGAACTAAAAACGAAATTGAAAGAAAACTTGAGCAAATAAGGGCACTAGATAATAATATTGAAATTAGGGTAGCATTATCAAAATCTTTTCCCTTGGGTATTGATACTGAAGAAGATTTTCTGTTAATTAAAAAATCTATGGAATATAAAGGATGAAAAAATTATGAAATTAGCTTTTCAGGGAGAACTAGGTGCATTTTCGCATTTAGCTGCAATTAAATTTTTTCCAAAATCGGAAATTAAACCCTGCCAAACTTTTGAAGAATGTTTTAGGTTAGCGATAGAAAATTCAGAATATAGGATAATTATTCCAATGGAAAATTCTTTAGCTGGAAGAGTTGCGGATATTCATTATTTAATTCCAAAATATAAATTGCAAATTTATGCCGAATATTTCCATCCGGTAATACATAATTTACTAGGTTTAAAAGGAACAAAGTTAGAAGATATCAAAACTGTTCGAAGTCATTCACAAGCTATTGGTCAGTGTCAAAATATTATTCAAAAAAATAATTTAAAACCTATAATTTCTGCTGATACTGCTGGATCTGCCAAATATGTTTCTGAAAAAAAAGACAAAACCGAATCAGCAATAGCATCTTCCCTTGCTGCAGAAATTTACGATCTACAAATAATCACAAAACATGTTGAGGATGATTCTAAAAATGTTACTCGTTTTTTAGTAATGGGAAAAGAAATACATCATCCAGAGCTAGGAAATAAAAAATACATTACAAGTTGTATTTTTAGAGTAAAAAGTATACCTGCGGCTCTCTACAAATGTCTCGGTGGATTTGCAACAAACAATGTAAACCTTTGCAAATTAGAAAGTTTTTCTGCAAAAAATACATTTGAACAAGTTAATTTTTTTATAGATATAGAAGGCCATATTGAAGATTTTAAAGTTCAAAAATCTTTAGAAGAACTAGGTTTTCATACAGAAAGTTTGGATATTTTGGGTGTTTATGAAGCAGATAAATTTAGATTTAATAAATAAATTGAAACTTATTAAGACTTTAATCTTGTAGATAAGAAATTATTCCTGATATAATAAATTGGAGGCTAGCAGCAGGTGGAATTTTTTGGACAACCCGGTCAGGACGGAAACGTAGCAGCCGAAACAGAAACTTTCCAGGTTGCTGTTTAGTCTCCTGATAAAATGTACAATAACAAAAAAAAAGTACTGACTTTAAAATATAGACCAAAAACTTTTTCCGACTTAATCGGCCAAGATATTATGGCCGAAACAATTATAAATTCCATAAAAATGGATAAAGTGCCTAACGCTTACCTTTTTTCAGGCATTAGAGGTGTTGGCAAAACAACGACGGCTAGAATAGTTGCAAAATCACTAAATTGTAATAATGGAATAGAAAATTTGTGTCAAAATGAAATGTGCGAACATTGCAGTGCTATTTCAAATTCAAACCATATGGATGTTTTAGAAATGGATGCTGCGTCTAAAACAGGTATTGATGATGTAAGAGATTTAATAGAATTTTCCAAGTATGGACCCAGCGTAGCAAAGTTCAAAATATTTATTATCGACGAGGTTCATATGTTGTCAAAACAAGCATTTAACGGTTTATTGAAAACGTTAGAAGAACCCCCGCCATATTTAAAATTTATTTTTGCAACGACAGAAATAAGAAAAATACCCATTACTGTGATTTCTCGTTGCCAAAGATTTGACTTAACTAGAGTAAAATCAGATTTGCTTTTAGATTTTTTAAGGAAAATATCTCTTTTAGAAAATGGAAAAATTTCAGAAAACGCATTGAAATTGATTGTAAAAATTTCCGAGGGCTCTGTTAGAGATGGTTTATCACTTTTAGATAGAGCTTTAATTACACAAAAAATCGAACAAAAGGAGCTAAATTTGGAGTCGGCACAAAAAATATTCGGGTATTTTGATAAATCTCATTTGATTGAATTAATGAAATTAATTTTTCAAGGGAAAGAAGAACAGGCTCTATTAAAATTCAGAAGTATATCTGACTTAGGTATTGATCCAAAAATATTTTTAAATGATTTTTTAGAAATTCTCTACTTTATGAAAAATATTAATATTTTCGGTAAAAACGAAATAAGTTTTTCACTTTCTGACAATCAAACTAAAGAAATTGAACAGCTATCCAGCCAAGTTGATATAGAAACATTGATAATGTTTTGGCAATTTGGCATAAAATCATTAGAGGAATTGAATATTGTTTCAAATCAAAATCTTTCAATAGAAATGTTTTTAATAAGATTAATTCATTTGAAAGAGATTCCAAAATTAGAGGAACTGCTTAATAGTAAAGAAACATCTCAAGATAAAACAAGTTCAAAAAAAACCGAAACATTGTCTAATATAAAAAATGAAATTAAGAAAGATATAGTTAAAGAAACAAACCAGTCCACAGATCAGATTAAGAACGTTATCCAAGAAAAAAAAGAAATTTTAGATAACGATAAAACATTTAAATTACCAAATGAAAATAAAAACTCCGCTGAAACGATGTCAAATTTTGATAACCTAATTAGTTTGTGCCTAAAGCATAAAGAAATGCAGCTAAAATATAACTTAGAAAAAAATGTAAGTTTGGTAAAATTTTCAAATGGACAAATGGAATTTTCGTTCAATGAAAATATTGATAAAAACTTTATAAAAAATTTATCTAAAAAACTGTTTGTTTGGACTGGAAAAAGATGGATTATAACTTTGTCAAAAGAAAAAGGTCAACCGACACATCAGGAGATTAAATTAGAAAAAAAACAAACTCAGTTGGATGAAACAATTAAAACCAAGGCTTATAAAAAAATGCTAGAAGCATTTTCCGATGCTAAATTAATTACTGTAGAGGAAAACGAAGAAAAAGAATGACTGATTTTTCAAAAGTGCTGGAACAAGCAAAAAATATGCAAAACAAAATGAAAGAAACTCAAGAGTCTATAAAAAAAATTGAGGTCGAAGGTATTGCTGGAGGAGGATCAATTAAAATTTATTTAAATGGGGATGGGGAATTAATTAAATTGCATATGGCACCGGAAATAATGAAAGAGAGTAAGGAAATATTAGAGGATTTGATTATAGCTGCGCACGGGGATGCAAAGAAAAAAATAAAAATAAAAGCATCTGAAGAATTGTCAAAGATTACTGGAGGCATTCCTTTGCCTCCAGGTTTTAAATGGCCCTTTTAAACTTTTATGAAAAAAAATATTCCAGAAATCGAAGAGCTTGTTAGACTGATTTCAAAATTGCCTGGTTTAGGTCCTAAATCGGCTAAAAGAATCGTATTAAAACTCATAAACAATAGAGAGGAATTAATAAAACCTTTAGCAAATATATTAGTCCAAGTTTGTAAAAATATCGTTCGATGTAACATTTGTGGAAATATTAAATCTTCAAATTCTAGCTGTACTTTCCAAACATGCTCATATTCAGATAAAAATTATAAACAGATTTGTGTGGTAGAAAATATTGCTGATATGTGGGTAATTGAAAATTCGGGAATTTATAAAGGATATTATCATATTCTAGGTGGAACATTGTCATCTTCTGATAACAAAAAAACCGATAATTTACTTATTCCTTCTTTGGTTGAAAGAGTAAAGAAGGATACTATAGATGAAGTTATTTTGGCTACAAGTGCCACAATAGAAGGTCAAACTACCGCACACTATATTCAGGACAGTTTAAAAGATACAAAAGTAAAAATCTCAAAACTTGCGCAAGGATTGCCTGTAGGGGGAGAAATAGAATTTCTTGATGATGGTACTTTATTTTCGGCTTTTAAAAATAGGGGTCCTGTTACTAATCACTAGACTTTTTTTCAATTCGCTTACTGTGTAAAATTGGTTCGGTATATCCGGAAGGCTGTTCACGGCCCTTAAATATTAAATCGCAAGCGGCTTTAAATGCAATTGATTTATCAAAATTAGAGGACATAGCTTCATAGGTAGATCGCCCATATCGCTTGTAGGCAGGATCACTAATATTTTGTTTGTCAACGATTTTTGCCATTTTGCGCATTACTTGCATTACTTGTTCAGGATTACAGATGCCATGAAGTAACCAATTGGCAATATGCTGTGATGAGATTCTCAAAGTTGCCCTATCTTCCATTAGTCCGATATTATTTATATCGGGTATCTTAGAACAACCCTCGCCATGATTGATCCATCTCACAACATAACCTAATATTCCCTGTGTATTATTTTCCAACTCTTTTGTAATATCTTTCATTTGCCAGTTTGGACGGTTAGCAACTGGAATTTTTAAAATATTGGATAGTTTTGCAGAAGATCTCGATGAGATTTTTTTTTGCTGTTCAAAAACATCAATCTTGTGATAATGAATTGCATGTAAAGTTGCTGCTGTTGGAGAAGGAACCCAAGCACAATTAGCCCCAGCTTTTGGATGACTTATTTTTTGCGACATCATATCTTCCATTTTATCTGGCATTGCCCACATACCTTTGCCAATCTGTGCTATCTTTGAAAAACCGCAGGCAAGGCCTATATCAACATTCCAATCTTCATATGTTGACATCCAAGTTGATTTTTTCATTTCCACTTTAGGGATCATAGGTCCCGCCTCCATAGAAGTATGTATTTCATCACCAGTACGATCTAAAAATCCTGTGTTTATGAACACGACTCTATTTTTTGCAGCTCTAATGCATTCTTTCAGATTAACAGTTGTACGTCGTTCTTCATCCATAATACCTATTTTGATAGTGTGACGGTTTAAGGATAGTACATCTTCAACTTTTTCAAAAAGCGTATTACTAAAATCAACTTCATCCGGCCCATGCATTTTTGGCTTTACTATGTAAATGGAACCAGTTCTAGAATTCATTTTGTTCTTAAAATCATGCATTGCGCCAATAGTAGTTATAAAAGCGTCCATTATTCCTTCAGGAATTTCAGATTCATCTTCTAAGAGTATGGAAGAATTTGTCATTGAGTGACCAACATTTCGATTAAGTAATAAGGCGCGTCCACACAAGGTTAGTTTAGAAAAGTCAGATTCCCCTTTTTGTTCTGCGTTGATATAGATGCGATCAGGGTTCAATTTTCTTGTAAATTTTTTTCCATTTTTTTTTATTTCAACTTGCAGATCTCCCTTCATAAGTCTTAACCAATTTCTATAACCTGCTATTTTGTCTTTGGCATCTACGGCAGCTACTGAATCTTCGTGATCTATAATTGTAGTTATGGCAGACTCTAAAATTATATCTTGTATTCCAGCTTTATCTTGACGTCCGTTTGAACCGTTCGGATCAAATATTATATCTATATGAAGATTATTATTTTTTAATAAAAGTGACGATAGATTCGGAAGTTTTCCGAAATATCCTGCAAATTGTCTAGAATTCTTAAATTTTAAACTTAATTTTCCATTATAAACTTTTGGAATTTCTGAAATGTCTTTCCAACTATCTTGTTCGAGTGGTACATTTTCGTCTAAGAAATTACGAGCATACTCGATTACTTTTTTTCCTCTCTCTGGATCATATGTATCTACACGATTTGTTTCTTCTATTTTCAGAATTGCATCTGTGCCATAAAGTGCATTATAAAGACTGCCCCATCGTGCATTAGCTGCATTTAATGCATAACGTGCATTCATGACTGGAACAACAAGCTGTGGACCTGCAATTACTGAGATTTCATCATCAACATTTTTGGTTTCGATAGAAAAATTGCTACCCACCTTAACAAGATAACCAATCTCTCTTAGAAAAGCTGTATAGGAATTAAAATCTATTTCTTGGCCTTTTCGGGTAAGATGCCATTCATCAATCTGTTTTTGCATTTTTTCCCTGATGGAGAGAAGTTCTCTATTTCTTGAGGTTAATTCGTGGACAGTTTTATCAAAACCTTTCCAGAACTTTTCAATATTAATATTTGTACCTGGAAGTAGTTCTTTATTTACGAATTCTAATAGTTTTGCAGAAACAAGTAATTTACCTTGAGAAATATATTCCATATTTATTTATTAAAATTTTTTATAATTTCATTGATAAATTAGGCTTTTGATCGCTTAGTGTTTTTTTACATCTAGACAAATTTTTGCCATCTATCTTTATATTATGAGTCATTAGCTGTATGAATTATTTTGTAGATTTAAATATAATAATTAATTAATAACATTTGTAAATGAGAAATTATCTTGAATTTGAGAGTGAGATTAAAGGTTTAGAAGAACAATTAGATAAATTAAAAGACCCATTTAACAAGGAAGGTTTGGCAGAAGTTGATACAAAAAAAATTAATCAAATTCAAAGTGAGTTAGATCAAAAACTTAAGGAAGTTTATTCAAATCTTAGCCGTTGGCAAAAAACTTTGCTTGCAAGACACGAGGAAAGACCTAGGGCAAAATTTTTTATAAATAATTTGTTTTCTAATTTTATAAATTTATCTGGCGATAGACAATTTGCTGATGACAAATCGGTATCGGTAGGTTTTGGAGTATTTGAAGATCAGTCTATTTTAGTTATAGGACAAGAAAAAGGTGATGATTTGGATGGTAGAATTGAAAGAAATTTTGGAATGATGCGTCCAGAAGGTTATAGAAAATGTATTAGATTAATGCAGCTTGCGGATAAATTTAATATCCCAATAATATCATTTGTTGATACGCCCGGAGCTTATCCCGGTGTGGGTGCTGAAGAGCGCGGCCAAGCAGAGGCAATAGCAAGATCTATAGAATGTTCTATGTCTTTAAAGGTTCCAAATATTTCAATTATTATTGGGGAAGGTGGATCAGGGGGTGCAATTGCGCTAGCTTCTTCCAATAAAATAATAATGCTTGAGAATGCAATTTATAGCGTAATTAGTCCAGAGGGTTGTGCTAGTATTCTTTGGCGAGATCCAAAAAAATCATTAGAAGCCGCAGATGCCATGAAACTTTCAGCTCAGGATTTACTTGATTTTGGAATTGTAGACTCGGTTATCAAAGAACCACTTGGAGGAGCCCACAGAGATAAGAAAGCATTACTTGATGAAATCAAAAAATCTATCAGGAAAAATTTGAGAGAATTATCCGAATTAAGTAGGGAGGATATTTTAAATCATCGAAAACAAAAATTTCTTTCTATTGGAAGGAAGAAAGGCCTAGTAAAAAATATTGACAGCAGAGATAGAATGACCATGGAGGAAAATGTTTTTTCAAATTTAAAACAAAAAATTAATAAAAATAAAATAGTTATGATAATTACACTGGCGCTGGCTGCTCTAGTTTTATTAATGTTATTGTACCTATAATGCCCCACAACAATGTTTAAATTTTTTTTCTGTAACAGGACATCTTTCATTCCTAGATATTTTTTGATTTTTTTTTGCCAATAACAGGCAATCGGGATTATTTGCCACGTTTATTTTATTAATATTTAAATTTTTATTTTTTTCTTGCTGATTTTCGACTGGTTTTTCAACAATAACAAGATTATTTAGAATAGAAATAGTATCAGTTTTAATTTTCTCAAGTAATTTTTCAAATAAACCAAAGGTCTCTTTTTTATACTCAATAAGAGGATCTCTTTGGCCATATCCTCTTAATCCAATTACCTGTCTTAGTTGTTCTAAATATTGAAGATGAGACTTCCAATTCATATCCAAAGTTTGAATAAATATTCTTCTTTCCAATTCATTATTTTGCTCGTCATTTATAAATTCTACTCTTTTTAGTCTCTGCTGGATAAATTTGTCCACAATATATTTTTTAAAATTTTCGTCATCCATATTCACCAAGTTGTTTATTTCTTCTTCACTAATACTTCTTCCTAACAAAGATTTAATTTTAATATTTACGCTTTTATTTTTTGGATCTTTTCTAATAATTTTTTTATCTTCAATAATTTGATCAATTAATTCATTAAAAAAATGTGTTGTCAGAGTGCTTACGGATGAACTTGACAAGATTTCTCTTCTTTGAGAAAAAATTACCTTTCTTTGGTCATTATTACAGTCATCGAATTTTAACAAAGTTTTCCTAATATCGTAATTTCTTGCCTCAACTTTTTGCTGAGCCCTTTCTAAAGCTTTATTAATCCAAGGATGGTCAATAGATTCATTCTCCTTTAATCCAAATTTTTTAAGCATGGAATCTATAGATTCTGAACCAAATATTCTCATTAAATCATCTTGAAGGCTTATATAAAAAATTGAATTTCCCTGATCTCCTTGTCGTCCCGCTCTGCCTCTTAATTGGTTATCTATTCTCCGTGACTCATGACGTTCAGACCCTATTACAAAAAGTCCACCAAGTTCTTTAATTTTATTTTTTTCTTCAAGGGTAGAATTGTCATTTTTATCAATTTGTTTTCCACCCAATTTTATATCTTGGCCCCTACCAGCCATCGAGGTCGCAATAGTTACAATGTTCAACTTTCCTGCATCGGCAATAATTTGTGCTTCTTTTTCATGGTGTTTTGCGTTCAACACAGAATGTTTAATGTTTTTTTTCTTAAGCATTGACGAATATATTTCTGACTTCTCAACACTGGTTGTTCCAACTAAAACTGGCTGTCCTTCTCTATGGCATTCAAGAATTTTATTTACTATTGCAAGATTTTTTTCCTGTTCTGTTCTGAAAATTTGATCATTCCAGTCTTTTCGTATCATTGGTTTGTGAGTAGGAATCGAAACAATTGGCAAATTATATATGTTAAAAAATTCTTCAGCCTCTGTGGCCGCTGTACCAGTCATTCCGCTAAGCCTGCGATACATTCGGAAGTAATTTTGATAAGTTATTGATGCCAAGGTTTCATTTTCAGATAATATTTCTACATGTTCCTTTGCCTCTAGAGCTTGATGGAGCCCATCAGAGAATCTTCGACCTTCCAAAATTCTTCCTGTGTGTTCGTCTATTATCTTAACGCTGTTGTCCTTCAGCATGTAATCTTTGTCTTTGGCAAATAAATAATTAGCCCTTAGAGCTTGATTAACATGATGAACTAAATTCATATTTTCAGGATCATAAAAATTATTATTTTTTAAAATTCCAGCATTGGAAAATATTTTTTCAACACTGTCTGTTCCTTTGTTAGTTAGCATGACATTTTTATCTTTTTCGTCAATTTCAAAATCGGTTTTGTCTAGTTGATTTATCAATTTATCGATAGCCAAATATCTTCTTGTTTTGTCTTCTGTGGCACCAGAAATTATAAGGGGTGTTCTTGCTTCGTCAATAAGTACGGAATCTACTTCATCGACGATACAAAAATTATGACCTCTCTGAACAATATCAGAAATAGAAAGTTTCATGTTATCTCTTAAATAATCAAAACCAAATTCACTGTTGGTTCCGTATGTGACATCGTAAT